>OGYE01001358.1_pt1 | contig 15932 bp, 14 predicted proteins | sample 1576471 | NCBI WGS metagenome assembly OGYE01 (sample SAMEA3541532, study PRJEB24748) | human gut metagenome | biome: human gut; feature: human-associated habitat; material: faeces | place: China | collected 2012
AAGCTGAGCGGACTTTGATAGAGAATAAGGTGAGGCGTGAAGACCGCAAGAAGTACAGAATCCTCAAGGATGATACTGCAGGGTTATGACCTTACAACAGCCAAGTATAAAGCGAACCTCTATCAGAAGCGAATGATGCTTGCCGTTGCCAGTGCAGCCCAATCAAAGATTGATGGTGCTCGACACATAGCCGGGCAACAATTCAAGGTCGAGGAAGGAGAATTCCCCATTATCTCGGTTCCAATTGACTTGATTCTTCAGGACGATGACAGTTCAAATATCTTCGCAGTTCGGAAAGCAGCCAAAGACTTCATCGGACGTGTTATCGAGTATCAAGCCGCTGATGGCAGCTGGGTGGTATTCTCCCCTATCATAACCGCAACTATTCCTCGGTATGGATCTGTGGTACAGCTACAGGTTCACAAACTCTTTTGGGAGGCTATACTTGATTACCGAAGCGGTTACCGTAAGTTGGATGTAAAAAGAGCCATAGCTCTAAAATCGGTCTATGCCATCCGCTTCTATGAACTCTTCAGCGGCAAAACCGAGCCAATCATTTATTCGGTTGCTAAGCTCAAGGAGATGTTTGCAATCAAGGACAAATACAAGCAGATTAATGATTTTGTAAGATTCGTACTTGAACCTGCTAAAAAAGAATTGGATGCGGCAGCACCCTACAGCTTCGACTTTGAACCTATCAAGGATGGGCGTAAAATCATCGCCTTCAAATTCACTCCCCTGCACTATCCTCAGCGAGAAAACGAGGGGGTCGAGGTACGAGACCTGCAGCGGAAGCTTTCGCTCTCTTGGGATATCCGAGACCGCCATGTCCGGGACTATCTCAAAAACTCCATCGGATTCACCGAAGTTGAAATCAAGAACAATATCGAGGTGTTCCGGAGGGCATCGGAGCTATTGCCGGATTTACTCTCCGAACTCGCCCTTCTTAAAGGAAAAAGCCGAGACAAGCAAAATCCTAAGGGATGGATTATTCGCGCCCTCGAGGGTAAGGTTCATGATTTTCTTATGGATTTGAACAAAGATGGTATAGGTTCTCAAATTGAATCTATCGCCAAACATTTTAAAGTTTAATAATGTAATTATACACTCTTAAAACCAATATTTACGCCCTATTTAGCTTCTAAATAGAATATTTGTAATTTATTAATAAACCATCTTTGTTCTGTGGATGTTTATCTTCAAAAACTCAAAAAAAAGACTATCATGGCACTTACATTTAAGACTCTAAGCGAGAATTTTGAAAAGGTTATGAATCTTGACGTCAAAGAATTAGGAGAATTCATTGGCGGAAAGGTTCAGACCAACATAGACAGTGGCATATTCACAAATGGCTGTGCCATTCGTATGTCCTATGCATTTAACTACTCAGGGGTGGAAATTCCCAAAAGTGGTTACGGTGCAACCTCATCGGGCAAAGACGGTAAATGGTATTTATACCGTGTAGCCGACATGATTACCTTTGTTAAAGCAAAAGTAGGAGGAACACCGTTAGTAGGAACAACTGCTGCTGATTTCAAGGGCAAAAAGGGAGTCATTATCTTCTCCGGCTGCGGATGGACAGATGCGACTGGGCATGTCGACTTGTTCGATGGTACCAAAGTCATGAGTGATAAAGGAAACTATTTCGGTACTTGTTCAAAGGCTGAATTATATGTGATTAGCTAAGTTCTTTTCACATGAAGGCTATTTTAAGTATCTTATTTGCATCATTAATTTTTATCAATCCTTTTAGTTTGTCTGCTGATAAACTTATTAGGTTTGAGGAAAATGGCAAATTTGGGTATAAAAATGAACAAGGACACGTAGTTCTTAAGGCACAGTTTCCTATCGCATACACTGATACGATTACAGCTATAGGATTTGTTTGTGAACCTAAATCAAACAATATCCTATGTATAAACAACCTCGGAGAACCCCTATTTCTGACCTTTAAATGTGATAATGGTCCAGATTATCCCAGTGAAGGTTTATTTAGGATTATCGATAGCAATGGTCTTATTGGTTACTCTGACCTTAAAGGAAACGTAATAATTGCTCCCATCTATAAATTTGCTTACCCATTTAATGGAGGGAAAGCAAAAGTAGCCAGCGAAGGGTATGCAGTTCAAGAAAACGAGTATATAAAATGGGAAGGAAATCATTGGTACTACATCCTTAACCCATTAGATAAAAACTAAGACTTTTCACTCTATACAAAAAGGTGCCCTTTCTCGACAGGCGCCTGAACGTCGACGCAGAGCTCGACATCGGTCTTTATCTTGCCCTCCTCGCCTTTTTTGACGAGCACGCTGGCGGCTTTCGGCAGGGACGGATGAATCGAATCGACAACGCCGCCTATTACAGCGACATCGGTTATCAGCGACGGGTCTATCTCGGGCGTGACGGTCGAATAGTTTGCAAAGCCCCAGTTGAGCATAGCCTTTGCGCCGTTGAAGCGATCGTCGCTCGTCTGGCTGCCCATGACAACGGCTATGAGATGCGTGTTTCCGCGCTTCGCGCTCGCGGAGACACAGCATCCTGCCTTCGCCGTTGTGCCGGTCTTGAGCCCGGTCGTGCCTTTATAGAATCTGACTAACTTATTCGTGTTGACAAGCTCCGTTGCGCCGCCGCGCAGGGAGTCCATCCAGATAGTTGTGTAGTTCATTATGCGCTCGTGTTTCAACAGCTCGCGTGACATTATCGCGACATCCATCGCGGTGGTCAAATGGGTCGTTGTGGTGTCATCAAGACCTGTGCAGTTATCAAAATGTGTATTCTTCATGCCGAGCTGCCCGGCACGCTCGTTTATCATCGCGGTGAACGCCTCGTCGCTGCCTGCGAGCAGCTCGCCCAGAGCCGTGCAAGCGTCGTTCGCGCTGTAAACGGCGGTGGCCTTGAGCAGATCATCGACCGTCATCTGCTCGCCCTCTTTGAGCCATATCTGAGAGCCGCCCTTTGAAGCGGCAGAGGCGGAGGCGGTTACGGTGTCGCTGAGCGATATCTTCCCGCTGTCGAGCGCTTCGGTCACGAGCAGGAGGGTCATTATTTTCGTAACAGAAGCGGGATAAAGCTTTTCGTCGGCGTTCATGCTCATGAGCACCTTGCCGGAATCCACATCCATGAGCACCGCCGCCTTCGCCTTGACGGTGACGGGCATCGGCTCGTCGGCGAAGCTCACGCAGCAGCAAGAGAACATCAGCAGAAGAACAAGGGCGGCGCAGAGCACCGTTTTCAGCTTACGGTTCATAACATCATCTCCCGAAAATCAAAAGCGGATATAAAAACAGTATTAAAGATATATGCCGATTATCTGCATCTTAGCCCCGCGGACTTGCACAAGAGGGCGAAATGCTGTATAATTTCACTGCAAAACTCAAAGGAAGGGCGGCTTTTGCCGCGGTGATGATATGAAGGTCGCATTCTGCACTCTCGGGTGCAAGGTCAATCAATATGAATCGCAGTCGATGGAGCAGGCGCTGATAAAGCGCGGCTTTGAATGTGTCGGGGCGAGCGAAGAGGCGGATGTCTACATAGTCAACTCCTGCACCGTAACCGCCGAGAGCGACCGCAAGACGAGACAGAATGTGCGCCATCTGCGAAAGCTGCATCCGGACGCCGTTATAGTGCTCACGGGCTGCATGCCGCAGGCGTTCCCCGAGGACGCGCGTCTGCTCACCCAGGCGGATATCGTCACCGGCAACCGCTCGAACAAGCAGATTCCCGACATGATCGATGAATTCTTCCGCACGCGCGAGAGGATCGTTCGCATAGCTCAGCACGAAAACGGTGAAAAATTCTCGGGCGAGCTGATAAACGATTTTCGCGAGCGCACGAGGGCGACGGTCAAAATCGAGGACGGCTGCAACCGTTTCTGCTCCTACTGTGTCATTCCATATGCGCGCGGGCGCGTGCGTTCGAAGCCGCTCGAAGACATAAGAGAAGAGATATCCTCGCTCGAAAAGAAAGGCTTTTCGGAGATAGTTCTCGTCGGCATAAACCTTTCGGCATACGGCACTGACTGTGGGGCGAGCATATGCGACGCGGTCGAGCTCGCCGCATCGTTCGATGGGATAAAGCGCGTGCGTCTCGGCTCTCTCGAGCCCGACCACATGACCCCGGACGTTACAAAAAGGCTGGCTGAATGCAAAAAGCTCTGCCCGCAGTTTCACATATCGCTCCAGAGCGGATGCGACAAGACGCTAAAGCGCATGAACCGCCACTACACCGCCGCCGAATACGAAGAACTCTGCACAAGGCTCAGAAGCGAGTTCGAGGACGCGACGCTGACGACGGATGTCATGGTCGGCTTCTCGGGCGAGACTAAAGAGGATTTTGAGATTTCGCGCGATTTCGTCAGGAAGATAGGCTTCGAAAAAGTTCACGTATTCCCCTATTCACGCAGGGCAGGCACGCGGGCGGCGGAGTTCCCGGATGTCGTTGAAAACGCCGAAAAAGAGCGCAGAAGCCGCGAGATGATCGCGGCGGCAGGCGAAGTTCGGCATGAATTTTTGGAGAGACAGATAGGCAAAACAGTCGAGGTTCTGTTTGAAGAGAAGCTGCGCGACGGCAGTATTCAGGGCTACACGGCGAACTACACGCCGGTCAGAATAAAGAGCGGATGCACGCACGGTCTGCGCAAAGTAAAAATCACCGCCTGCGGCGATGACTGGTGCGAGGGCGAGCTGATATAAAGATAAAAGCGGCACAGTAGTGTGGGGCGGATATCATCTGCCCGCGAATTTTGCACAAATTTATTGACTCGCAACTTACAAGGTTATTTTTTGCACTTTTACTATCACTTTAAACGAAGCGAGCTAACCCCTCAGTCTCGGCTTACGCCGATCCAGTTCCCCTACAGGGGCGCCTGAATAGATTCTGCGATAAATTCTCATTTATCTAACCGATAAACGGTGTGCTTCAATACACTTTGCAATAACATAAAAAACCGACCTATAAACACACAGGTCGGTTTAACTTTTTATATCTGCAAAAGCAGTGCGGATATATTTATTTAAGTATCTTTCTGAGCTTGCTGCTCAGGCGCAGGCAATAGAATGTAATCAGCTTTGACAGGGCATAATCATAGAGCAAAAATGCGATTATGCCGAGCAGCGCTATCGCGGGTATCGCCCACTTGCCGAGAAAATCCGGCAGGTCGGGGTCGATGCCCATAAATTTTACCATCAAAAAATACGAAAGCGACATAACGACCGAAAAGGTCAGCACTTTTATAATATACTCGACTGCGCGCGGCGTTTTGCTCTCGAGCACGGATTTGAGCACGGGATAATAGCCGAAAAAGACTGCGTAAATTATCGCCGCCTCTTTGTTCGGGACAACTATCAGCGACAGCACGGACACCGCCGCCCAAACGCCGAGCGCCCATTTTTTGTCAACTTCAATGACTATGACCGCGACGAACAGACCCGATATCGCGGGGAGCGCCAGCTCGAGATTCGGGATAATCGAGACTAACGCCATCAGAGCGACAGACAGCGCCGCAAAGACGGCGCTGAGAGCTATTTTGGATGTTTTCTTCATTTCGCGTTTCATATATCAGCCTCAACAGCACGGGATAAGGTCGCCGCCCATGCACTCGCAGCAGCAGTCGGCGCAGAGCAGACCGGAGCAAACATCGCAGGCACTGCATCCGCTCGACGATTTGCGGGCGCTGCGGAAGCCGCCGTTCTTCGACGCGTCGAGATTTTCCTTTGCCGCCGCATATTCGCGGTTGTTGGGATCCATTCTGCACGCGCGGTCAAAATTCTCAGATGCATAGTCGAGCCAGCCGCGTCTCTGCTGAGCCGCGCCCTTGAGATAATACCACTCCGCGGTGCGATACTGCTCGGGAATTCCGTCGAGCAGAACCAATGCGTCCTCTATTCTGCCGCTGCGTATTTTTTCACGTATATCGGACAAATCGGACATATTGCCCGCATAAGACGAAGAGCGCGAAGACGATGAAGAAGAGCCGCCGAGTCCGCCCCGAAGCATAACTATCTGATCATATGCGTCGTTGAGCTCCTGCATTTTGCCGTCGTCCGACGAGTCGCTGTATTTGCGGGCGAGCTCGCGATAAGCGTTTCTTATCTGCTCGTCACTCGCCGTGTCCGGTACTCCGAGAACCGAGAACGGATTCTTTTTCATTCTTCACACCCTCTTTCTTTCTGAATACTTCCGTCTGCGAAGCAAACATTCCGTCGCAGACCACATTTTCTATTATATCCCCGAATCGGTTGAACTTCAGTCCGTTCAGTGCGTTCGCCGTCTCGCCCGCCGTGAGGTCAAGACGCTCTTTGGCAAATTTTCTGAACTCATCGCCCGAGAGGCTGTTTGCATCGGGAAATTTTGCTTTTAGCGGATTATATGACCCGCTCTTTATATCCTTTTCGATATCATCAACGGCATCGAGCAGATATATCCACCTGCCCAGAAGATAGCCGAAACGCCACAGTTGTATTTTGTCCTCGCCGTAGTATCCCTGAGAGAATATTGCGGCGAGCATCTTACCGGACGGATCCGCCGCCTCGTCGAGCGACGCCGTGCCGGATTTTTCGATTTTTTGCTGTTCTTCCATTGCGGCGGAGACGGCGCGGTCAAGCATCTCCTGCCGTCTCGCGGCTTTTTTGTGCATGAGCGAAAGCGCGGGCTTTATAAGCCGGCACGCAAGGCGTTTGAAGAATCCGCCGTCCGCGATATCGTCGAGCAGTTTATAATAAGAGACGATTATAACGACATCTGCACTGCGCTCGAGCTCCGCATCTTCGGTACATTTGAGGCACTTCTTCGCGGGATTCACGCAGCAGCGTCCTTTTTCAAATTTTCCGCACTGCTCCTGAAGAGCCAGGCGAACTATCGAAAGAAAAGTGAAATCGTAGCTCAGAAGCATTCTCGCTATCGGGGTATAGAGTCTGCCGAGCACTCTGCACTCGGAGCAATATACGCCTTTGTAGAGCTCATAATCCTTGATTTTGAGCTCGGGCTTGAAAGCTTTGATATAGCCTGTCATCTTTTCCCCCAAAAAGTTTTCTGTGTCTCTTTAGCTTATTTTATATCAAAGAACCACAAAATCGGTTAACGCTTTGTAAACTTTTTGCTTCAATCCTTGCAATAGTGCTTTTTCAGATGCTTTACCGCCTTCTCGTAGCCCTCAAAGCCGAAGCCTATATATGTTTTGACGCAGGCGGGGGTTATATATGAATTCTCGCGGAACTCCTCGCGCGCGGAAATATTTGACAGATGCACCTCGACCGTCGGAATACCGACCGCCTTGAGCGCGTCATGTATCGCGATGCTCGTATGAGTATAAGCCGCGGGGTTGATTATTATCGCATCGACTTTTTCATAATACGCCTGCTGGATTATGTCAACGAGCGTGCCCTCGTGGTTCGACTGAAAAAACTCCGGCTCCATGCCGTTCTCTTCGCAGCGCGCGCGGATATATTCAACAAGATCGTCATAGGTCTGCCTGCCGTAGATATCCGGCTCCCTTATGCCGAGCATATTCATATTGGGTCCGTGAATAACATAAACCTTCATTTATAACCTCTTCCTTTCAGAATTGAATTGATTTATTGCCTGTTCGGTGATAAAATTACTTCGTAAAGATAAAATCTGTGACGCAGGTCACAGCAGGAGTGAAAATATGATATACACGATTGAAAACGAAGTTCTTCGCGTCAGCGCGGAGGACGACGGAGCACAGCTGAGCTCCGTAGAGCTCAAGGAAAACGGAAAAGAGTTTCTCTGGCAGGGCGATCCGTCAGTCTGGTACGGCAGAGCGCCGGTTCTTTTCCCGATAATCGGTCAGCTCTTGGACGGGAAATACCGCTACAACGGGCGCGAATACGAGATGCCGAAGCACGGCTTTGCGCGCCACTCGGTGTTTGCTATCAAAGAGCAGAGCGAAGATTCCATGACCTTCTCCCTCGCGTCGAGCGACGAGACGAGAAAGTGCTATCCGTTCGAGTTCGAGCTGCTGATAAAATATTCCGTCAGCGGACATACACTCCGCTGCACGAGCACAGTCATAAACAAGACCGACGGCGAGATGTATTTCTCGATCGGCGCGCACCCCGGCTTCAACTGCCGCATAGGCGACGCGATAGAGTTTGAAAAAGACGAAAATCTTCGCACGATGAGAATAGATCCAAGCTCCATTCTCATGGATGAGACTTTCCCGGTAGAGCTCGAAAACGGGCACACGATAAGGCTCACAGAGCATATTTTCGACAAGGACGCGCTTATCCTCGATGGACTTAATTCAGAGAGCCTGCGCCTCGTAAGCGGCGACAGAACTGTAAAATTCACCTTCGGCAAAGCACCATATCTCGGAATATGGGCGAAGCCCAACGCGCCGTATGTCTGCCTTGAGCCGTGGTACGGAGTCAACGACAGCTGTGACAAAAAAGACTCAATAGCCGAAAAGCGCGGCATCGAGAGACTCGAAAAGGGCGAGACCTTTTCGTTCGACTGGACTGCCGAGCTTGAGGGCTGAAAAGCAAAAAGTATACGGGACTGCCGTTTTCGGCGGCAGTCTCTTTTTTTATGCCTTGAAGCGGTAGCCCGCGCCCCAGACGGTTTCGATATACTGCGGGTTGGAGCTGTCCGTCTCGATTTTATCGCGGATCCTGTTGATATGGACGGTGACGGTCGAGGTCTCGCCTATCGCATCGAGTCCCCATATTTTATCGAATATGGCGTCCTTGCTGTAGACCACATTCGGGTTTGATGCGAGGAACGTGAGCAGGTCGAACTCCTTGTTCGTGAGCGTGACCTCTTTCTCGTTGACGAAAACGCGGCGGGCGTGGGTATCTATCGAAAGCTTGCCGACATTTATAATATAATTAACAGGCTCTTCGCCCTTTGAGGTCAGACGCTCATAGCGGGAAATGTGCGCCGTGACGCGCGCGACAAGCTCGGAGGGGCTGAACGGTTTGGTTATATAGTCGTCCGCGCCGAGACCGAGTCCTCTTATCTTGTCTATCTCGTCCTTCTTCGCCGAGACCATGAGCACTGGGCACTCCTTGTGCTTGCGTATCTGGCGACAGACCTCGAAGCCGTCAATCCCGGGAAGCATGACATCGAGTATCACGAGATCATAGTCAGAGCCGAGTGCCTTATCGAGTCCGCTCTTTCCGTCAAATTCCATCTCAACTGTATAGCCGTTCGCCTCGAGATAATCGCGCTCGAGTTCGGCTATATTTTTTTCATCCTCAACAACAAGAATCTTTTTGCTCATTTTTCTCTCTCCTTCTTATTTTGCCTGCGGCAAATCTATTATCACCTTGAGCCCGCCGAGCTCGCTCTCATCCGCGCGGATGGACGCGCCGTGGCGGTCGGTTATCTGCTTTGTTATCGCGAGGCCGAGTCCGCTTCCGTTTTTGTGACCCGTCCGCGCCTTGTCGCCTCTGTAGAAAGTTTCGAATATCTTATCGCGCTCGTCCGCCGGGACGCCCTGACCGTTATCTTCGATAGATATCTCGGTGTGTCCGTTTTCGCCGTTTCTGACGGAAAGCATTATTTTAGCCGTTCCGTCCTCCGCGCCGTATTTGCGGCTGTTGTCGATAAGATTGTTGAGCACGCGCCTGAACTGGGCGGGATCGATGTTTATCTCCCTGTCCTCGTCGCACTCGAAGTTATATATGAACTCTATGCCCGCCTCGCCGAGGGTGTCGACGGCATAGGCTGTATACTCCTCGAAGAAGTCCTTCGCCTTTATCTTTTCAAAATAAAACGGCACTTTGTCAAGGCTGAGCTTCGAGAGCATCGAAAGCTCGGAAACGAGGGTGTCCATGCCCTGCGCGGTGTCATAAATGACCCCGACATAGCGCATCTTTTTCTCGTCCGTGTTGGCGATACCGTCGAGTATGCCGGAAGCGTAGCCTTTTATAGTGGTCAGCGGAGTGCCGAGATCGTGTGAGATGCCGGCGATAAGCTGCATCCTGTTCTCTTCGTATTTCTGCTGCTGTTCGACCGACTCCTTGAGCCGCTGGCGCATCTCTTCAAAGTCCGCGCAGACCTGACCTATCTCATTTTTGGAGCTGTAGGGCACTTTATAGTCGAGATTGCCGTCGCGCAGCTCATGGGTAGCCGTCTGGAGTATGGTCATCGGCTCCATAATGCTCTTGAGCATGAGAATGACGAGCAAGCCGTTTGTTATGATTATCGCGACGACCGCAACGACCGCTGCGATGGTGATGACGTTATTGCCCTTTATCGGTATGCCGGAGCTGCCGCTGTAGATGCCGGAGCTGACTATTGCGTTTAGATTTTTGTTGACTACAATTATTTTTACAATGCCCTCGCCCTCGACGGAAAAGACATCGGTGACGACCGTTCCGCTGTCGTCCGAGGTGACGAACGGGCTGTTTATATCGCTCAGGCTCTTGCCGCAGATATCAATGACCGCGCCGACCATCTCATAGACATCCGCTTCCACGGTCTTGTATATTATCTCGTCGTTCGCGAGGATCATAATATCCGAGCCGTCTCTCTGAATATTCGCACATGCGCCGAGAACGGCATCGCTTATTCTGTCCTCCATGCCGCTACCGGACTTGGTTATCCCCGCTCTGAGCGGAGCGATACGCTTTTTATCCATCGCGCCGAGCCTGTCGGTATCGCTCTTTTCCGGAGTCTTTATCTTGTCCTCAAGCGACGAGACATTGAACTGCGTCTTATAAAGCAGGTAAGAGCCGAACGACGGGTCGAACGACATCTTCGATGTCGAAAAATATGTTATGGACAATGTGGTCAGCAATATGACTGCGGTTATAATAGCCATGGGGATGATGACCATAAGCATATTCGACACGACAAGTTTGTTTCTGATAGACATATTTTTGAGCACGGATATTCTCCTTTTTTGAAAAGGTTTTCCACCGCCGCAAACGCGGAATATCGTGGCATCTGCGGTCAAAAATAAGCTCGGTGATGATATTGAAAAACGGGTTTCGCTATGTCTTTGTCTTTCTCCTCGGCGCGGTAATATACAACCTCGTCGAGGTGATTTTCCGCGGCTACACGCACTGGTCGATGTCCGTAGCCGGCGGCTCGGTGCTGCTGATTTTTTATCTTCTGAGCGACTGGCTCGCCGCGCTCCACCCCGTGATAGGCGGCATGATAGGCGCGCTCGTGATAACCTGCATCGAGCTTATCGCCGGGGTGATATTCAACATTCTGCTCAGGCAGGATGTCTGGGACTATTCGAATATGCCGCTGAATTTTCTCGGGCAAATCTGCCTGCCGTTTTCGGCGGTTTGGTTCATTCTCTATTTCCCGGCGGAATATCTGTGCCTTGCGCTCAAAAGAAAATTTGAGCCGAAAGAGCGAAATCAGTTCGAGGCGATGTAGTCGGCGATGCCGTCGACCGTCGCCTGGGCGAGCCTCTCCTGGACGGAATCCGACCAGAGGAACTTGCACTCTCTGATATTGCTAACGAAGCCGTATTCTATGAGCACGGCGGGGCACTCCTCAATTCTCGTCACGCGGAACGGATACATATTCGTGCCGCGGTCTATCTTATTCAGAGTCGCCGAGCCTGCACCCGAATATATGCTGCTCTTATAGGCGGAGACTATCCGCTTATGAACAGCTGACGCCAGCGGGAACGAATATGCCTGATAGTAATATGCCGTAGTGCCCATCGGGCTTGCGCTCTCGCTCGAGTCGCAGTGGACAGCGATAAACATATCGGGGTTCTTCGTCCTGCCCATATTCGCACGGGCGTCAAGAGAAACATATGTGTCATTAGAGCGCGTCATAATTACAGTTGCACCGCGGGCTTCGAGCTTCGCTTTTATCTTCTGGGCAAGGAGCAGGTTTATCTGCTTCTCGTATTTTTTGGAGCTGTTGGGGTTATATGCGCATATCGCGCCGGAATCGTTGCCGCCGTGACCCGCGTCTATCATAATGACACTGCCGCTGAGCGACGAAGCGGGCTTCGCCTTAATCTTGAGTGTAAGGCAGCCGTCCGAAGTATAGCCGACGGAATAGCCGTAGAATCTGCCGGGAGTCCTGAGAGTCAGGCGCAAAGTCAGTGTTTTCGCCTTGCTGTCCGTTATCCACTGGGCGGCGGAGACTATCTTGCTGCCGGAGACATTGATTTTGCCGACAACATTGCCGGAATGGCTGAAGGTGATATCAACATATTTTCCGTTGAATGCAGTCACGGCATAGAGCGAACCGCCCGAAGCCTGAGACGAAGGGATATATGACTGGTTCTTGACCGCAACATTGAACGGAACCTTCCAGGTGAAGCCGAATTTTATAGTAGTCGCGTCGGAGTTTGAAGAGCTCGAAACTACAGACACTTTGTTCTGCGGAAGATTATAGCCCTGAGCTATTAACTTCGTCTTGCTCGCAAGTATATTTCTGCCGCTGGCTAGGCGGTAATATTTGCTGCCGCCGTAAGTATATTCGCTCGAAATATAATCAAACGTTCCCGCCGGGAGCGGAGAGCTGTAAGGCACGCAGTCGTCAACTACATTCGCGGGCATCGTCTCGCAGAGCGAGGTTATCTCGCACATCTTCGATCTGCCCGCAACGCCCGCATAGGCGTAAGGAGTGAGCATCTTCGACGGGTCGAAATCGACATTTCCGCCCGTGCCACCGTCGGTAGTGTCGGACGGTTTATCGGTTGACGGATGCTCGGTGGTATCGGGCTGGGTCGGGGTCGGCTCGGGAGTCGGAATGACCGCGCTGACGCTGACGCTCGCGCCGCTCATTGTGGCGGAGAGTCCGTTGAAGCTTGCGTATACTTTTATTCTTCCGAGCGACTGCACTTTTGACGTGCTCGCGGGAATTGAAATCTTGCCGCTGTAGACGGCGAAATCCGAGTTTTCGTCGAGCTTTGTGCCGTTTTCGTCCTGAACGAAATTAGACTGCTGCTTGAGCTTCACTTTCGTGCCACCGAGGCTCGCCGTAACATTCGAGCCCTTGAGTGCGGTCGCGGTGACGGTGATGCTGCTGCCGCCCGGCACCTCCATAGATTTTGTCGGGGTTATCGACTCGAGTATTTTTATTTCATATGTAACGGTATATTTATGAGTCTTGCCCTTATGTTCAAAGCTGAATTCGTTCTTTCCGACCTTGAGTTCGGACTCGAACGAGAAATCGCCGTTTGCTTCGCGTTTTACATCGTTGCCGTTGAGCTTCAAGGGGCTCAGCGGGCTGCTTGAGCCTGTAAAGGTTATTTTCGATTCGTTTGTGGTCTTTGTGCTGCCCTCAAAATTTCTGAGTTCAAAGTCCTTTTCAAGCTCTTCGCGGCTGCGCTCCGCGATATATTTGAGAATTGCCGAAGCGAGTGAATTATCCGACGAAAAGAACTCATAGTCATACATGACCGTTCCAACGCAGGAGTCGAGCGAATCGCAGGCATCGAGCTGTTCGGTTATCATCATCGCCTCATCCGTGCCGTCGGACGCAAAGAGATCTGCACGCACAGCCGCCGCGAAGCTCAACCCGCTCCCGCGCGCGGAGTCGTTCACCTGTTCGAGCAAAGAGACATATTTTTCGCCAGCCGAGGACTTGTCCGCCGGGAAGCTTATAAGAAAATCCGCGAATCTTGAATCGAGCACGGCCGCGCAGTCCGCCGCGTTTGTCTCATTGGCAAAGAGCGCCGCGCTGGCTTTTTTATTTTCGGAATGGAGAGTGCCGACAGCGTTCTTTCTCTGCTCGGCGGTCATATCGCCGGAGAACGCCACGCAGTCGAAGCTGCTTCCGAGCGAAGATAATTCGTCTTTTCCGAACTCGGTGCCGCCGTAAACAAGGCAGACATAAAGTCCCTGTTCTTTCGCTTTTTCGGAGAGCACTGAAATGACATCTATTTTCCCGTCCGAGCAGGCAAAGCCGCTCTCTTCGGGGACTGCAATAAACACTGAATCAAAGCCCTTGTTTTTTATATTTTCCGCCGCTTTCGCTATTATATCGGAGTTTGTCTTTGTATCGGAAGAGGACGAAAGACCGAGCTTGTCCGTTCTGACGAAAATTGCGGAAAGCTTCGCGGGGCGCGAGGTGACGAATTGGACATTGCTGCCATCGTCGCCGGTAACTTCTGTCGTGCCCGGCTTTTTGCCGCCGAGGAACGACAGGATTTTATCTGTTCCGACTATGCCCGCGCTCACCGCCATGCTGACGAGCAGCAGGACAGCGACGGACATTACTATTACGGCATTTCTCTTTCCCTTCGTCATTTCATTTGCCCTCCGTCAGAAAAGTTTTCACCAAAAAGGATGTGATATCCCCAATTTATAATAAGATAGTATACATTATAACATATTTTCGAGATTTTGCATTTCTTTTTTTGCGTTTTCGTTGATTTTTCCGAACATATATGAATATGAAAAAAGCGCGAATCCGCAATAAGCATTTAGCGGACGGACGAAAGACAGCTGGCGGGCGATAATATCACTGTTCTCCGCCCACTCGGAGCTCCCCGACCTGGCATTTTTATCCTGAGTCCCGCATTTATAGGCGGCAAGACCCCAGATTATCCCGACGCGCCCGTCGGAGACAGAAGCCCAACGTTTTGCAGTCTTTTCAAACGGCAGAGACTGATTTTCAAAGCCGAAATAGACCTGCGGGATAATATAATCGGCGTAACCCGGAGTGGAGAGCCACAGCTCGACATCCGCGAACAGAGCGTTTTCGTTGCCGTCGATATTGCCCGCGGGACTTATCGAAAATATCTTGTCGTTGCCGTAGCTTTTAACGAGCGAATAAAGACCCGCCGCAAACGCGCTGACGCTGTCGCGCCGCCACTCGTTGAGTCCTTTATCCCCGCCGCCGGAGACATAAGCTTCATATTCCGCGCGGTCTATGCTCTCGTCGCGCGTGGGATAGAAATAGTCGTCGATATGTATGCCGTCGACCTCGTAGCCATCCAAAATTTCGCGCACGCCGTCATATATCAGCGCGTGGACATCGGTTGACGCGGGGTCGAAATATATTCCGTTTTTGAGCTGGATAACTGCATCCGTGCCAATGAGCTTTTTCGCCGGGCTCCCCTGCGGCAGAGAGTCAATATTATCGGACGAGCTGACGCGAAACGGGTTTATCCACGCATGAATTTTGAGTCCGGCTCTGTGGGCGCATTCGACCATCACTTTCAGCGGATCGAAGCCCGGGTCGCTCCCCTTGCAGGAATATTTTGACCACGGGAAAAGCTTCGACGGATAGACGGCATCGGCAAAGGCGCGGACATGGACAAAAACCGTGTTGAGCTTCATATCGGCGACATTATTAAACATCTCCTCAGCCCGCTCGCGGAATTTTTCTTCGCCCTGAGCTGCATCCGGCAGCTCGTAGCAGCTTATCCACACGGCGCGAATCTCATCAGGCTTCGGAGTGTAAGCGGCGGAAGTTTCCGTTGTGCTATTGCTCGTCTGTTCCGGTAGTTTTGCGGGAATCCGGGCGCATGAGCAGAGCAGGCAAAAAAGAACAATGCAGGCAAAAAGGCGTTTCATTTTTTATTTCTCCTTTGTTTTTTGTCTGCTACATATCTATGCGTGTCCCGCATAAAAAAGTCAGAAGCCGCTGCAAAACACAGCGGCTTCAATAAAAAATATATCTTATTTTATATTCCCGTCAATGACATCGCGCAGGCTCACGCCGTCGAGATATTCGTTGATGACGCGCTCGAGTCCCTGCCAAAGCGGAAGGGTCAAACAATCCGCGCAGCGCGGGCACTCGTTGGACTTACTGTCAAGGCACGCCACGGGCGCAAGGCTGCCCTCGGTGAGGCGCAGTATCTCGCCGACAGGGATATCCTCCGGCTCGCGCGCAAGGCGGTAGCCGCCCTGGAATCCGCGCGAAGTCTTCAAAATCCCGTCGCCCGTTAAGGCGGGTACAATCTGTTCGAGATATTTTTTCGATATATCCTGCCTTGCGGCAATATCCTTGAGAGCAACGAAGCCGTCGCCCTGATTTTC
>OGYE01001367.1_pt1 | contig 15890 bp, 15 predicted proteins | sample 1576471 | NCBI WGS metagenome assembly OGYE01 (sample SAMEA3541532, study PRJEB24748) | human gut metagenome | biome: human gut; feature: human-associated habitat; material: faeces | place: China | collected 2012
CCAGAGGGCAGGAAACGGATTTTGTTGTCAAGGCGTTGGAGTTTTATAACCGACACTTGCAGCGGAACAAGGCTCACGAGAGATAGCCACACACCGAGGGCGAGGTCTGCCCATTTGAGTGGATAGCCATTATTTTGGATTCCCCCTCTCCACACCTCACCCCCTAACTACTGCCAGTAACTATCCGAGAAAAGAAATACTTTAAGCTGTCCATAACGGGCAGCTTTTTTCGGTCAGTAAGGCAAAATATTCAATCCAAATTACAGGAGGTAACTATGAAAATCCCTAAATTATTCAAAAAGGCTGCGGCTTTTGTAATGGCTGCGGTCACGGCATTATCCATAATGCCTGCGACGGCGTTTGCTGCGGGTGACATCGGGACGATTTCCTTTTCCCACACCTATGACAGCAACGGTAATGCGATGAGGTACAATTCCAGTGCGAATATCGGCGGCTATACCGCAGGCGGAACGGGAAATTACAAGTACCGTATGTTTGTGGACGGAGAGAATGCGTTTTGTATTCAGCCGGGAGTACCGCTGAAAACAGGAAACACCTTGAAAAAGGCTTCCTCTGATACTTGGAACGCCCTTTCAGCCAACCAGAAAAAGGCGGTTGGGCTTGCCCTGCTCTATGGGTATCAGGGCAACCGAAATAATCTGTCGGGAAGTGATGATGAAAAATGGCTTGCCACGCAGACCCTCGTATGGGAGTTTGTCACAGGCTTCCGTGAAGCCACAGGCTCATATAACCAGACAAGCACCACCGTTTACAGCCTGCACTTCGGTTCAAATTATGCCAACAGCGGAGCAAGGGCAGTGTATGACCAGATTGTTGCAATGCTGCGTGAGCATAACACCATTCCGAGCTTTATGTCGGGCGGTAAGAATGACATCACAAAGGAGCTTGCCTACAAGGACGGAAAGTACAGCATCACATTGACAGACAGCAACGGCATCCTTTCTGATTACAGCTTTTCAAGCTCTGACAGCAATGTGAGTGTATCGAAGTCTGGAAATAAGCTGACAATCAGTTCCACCGTAGCTATCAGCGGTTCTGTCCGCATTACGGCAAAGAGGAACAATGTGCCGACTGTCAGCAGCAGTGCAAAGCTCATTGCCTATGGCAACCCAAACTTGCAGGACTTGGTAACAGGTGTGGAGAATGCTGATACCGTGTCTGCATATATCAATATCGAAACGCCGACAGGCACGATTGCCCTCAAAAAGACTTCAGAAGATGGAGTTGTGGAGGGCATTTCTTTTACAATCAAAGGCGATAACTTCAACAAAACAGTTAAGACAGGAAAGGACGGCTCTATCTCCGTGGAGGGATTATTCCCTGGCACTTATACGGTCACAGAACAGTCCATTGACCGTTATGAGCCGCAGAAAACCCAGACCGTCACACTTATCGGAGGAAAAACCTCTACTGTGACCTTCAGCAATACTTTGAAGCGTGGCAGTCTGGAAATCGTCAAGACTTCCGAGGACAATCTGGTGGAGGGAATGAAATTCCACCTTTATGGCACATCTTTAAGCGGCTTGCCTGTTGACGAGTATGCCGTGACTGATAAAAACGGTCTGGCTAAGTTTGAAAATGTCCTTATCAGCGGCGATACCCCGTATGTGGTTGAGGAAGTGGATACCGCAGTCCGCTATGTCGTTCCTGCTTCCCAGACAGCTCCGATTGAATGGAACAAGGTCACAAAACGCAGCTTCGACAATGTATTGAAGAAATTCCAAGTGACTGTGACCAAGACCGATGCAGAAACAGGTTCTCCGCAGGGCGACGCTTCCCTTGCGGGTGCGGTTTACGGCATCTATAAGGGTGAGGAACTGATTGACACCTACACTACTGATGAAAACGGTCAGTTTACGACCAAGTATTATATCTGTGACAATGATTGGACTGTCCGTGAAATCAGCCCGTCCGAGGGGTATCTTCTGGATACCGCAATCCACAAGGTAGGTGCAGAACCAGAGCTATACACGGTAGAGCTGAACAGTACCGCAAACGATGTGAATGAACAGGTCATCAAAGGCAATATCGCAATCATCAAGCATACGGACAACGGAGAAACCCAGATTGAAACACCCGAAGAAGGTGCGGTATTTGAAGTGTTCCTCAAATCCGCAGGCAGCTATGAAAATGCAAAGGAAACCGAGCGTGATGTGCTGACCTGTGACGAGAACGGCTTTGCCCAGACAAAGGATATGCCGTATGGCATTTATACCGTCCGTCAGACCTCTGGTTGGGAGGGGCGTGAGCTGATGAAAGGCTTTGATGTGTTTATCAGCAAGGACAGTCAGACCTACCGTTACCTTATCAATAACGCTAACTTTGAGAGCTATATCAAAATCGTAAAGAAAGATGCGGAAACAGGCAATATAATCCCGTATGCAGGTGCAGGCTTCCAGATTTACGACCCGAATGGAAACCTTGTGACTATGACTTTCACTTATCCCGAAGTGACGACCATTGACACCTTCTATACTACGGCAGACGGTGACCTTATCACACCGCAGACGCTGGAATGGAGAGTATTTTTTTGCTCCCTAAGACGAAAGGAGTTTTTGATATGGAACTTAAAGCAATTCAACTAACAAAGCAATATGGCTCAAAAACAGCCGTAAACCATTTGAACCTCTCATTATCAAATGGCGTTTACGGTTTGCTTGGTGCAAATGGTGCGGGAAAAACTACCCTTATGCGGTTACTCTGCGATATTCAGACACCGACCTCTGGGAAAATTACTTTGGATGGGAAAAACATATCTGTACTCGGAGAGAAGTACCGTAATTTATTGGGATATTTACCGCAACAGTTTGGATATTATCCAGACTTTACAGCTTGGGATTTCCTTATGTATGTTGCGGCATTAAAAGGACTGAGTGAAAAACAAGCTCATAAGAAAGCAACAGAATTGTTGGAAGCTGTTGACTTAGCAGAGAAAAGAAACCTCAAAATCAAAACTTTCTCTGGTGGTATGAAACAACGTTTAGGTATTGCACAGGCGATGTTGAATAATCCACGCATCTTAATTTTAGATGAGCCGACAGCAGGTCTTGACCCAAAAGAGCGTGTCCGTTTTCGTAATCTGATTAGTGCATTTTCTAAAGATAGAATAGTTATTCTCTCTACGCACATTGTTTCTGATGTCGAGTTTATTGCTGAGGACATTATTATGATGAAAGACGGTCAGATTCTCCATTTTGGAAAAACGCAGGAAATTACCACAGAAATTGACGGACAGGTATGGGAATGTACAGTTCCGACCAGTCGTGCGGAGCAATATTCTGAAACTCTGAATATAAGCAATTTGCGAAACATTGAAAATAATTGTACGGTTCTGCGTGTGATTTCTGAACAGTCGCCTATGGAAAATGCGATAAAGGTAGAACCTACATTAGAGGATTTGTATCTATTCTATTTTAAAGGAGTGAACGAATAATGAAAAATCTAATCAAGTTTGAATTACGAAAAATATTGACAAAACGCTTTGCGGTTATTTCTGTTGCTGCCGTATTACTATTGTCCTTGATACTGTCTTTTTCCACGCTTCACAGTATGTACGCATTTGACGGAAACGGTGCAGAGGAAACTGGAAAAGCTGCGGTAGAAATTGATAAGCAAATTGCATTGAAGTATGAGGGAAAGTTAACTGACAATAAAGTACAGCAGATGATGTCTGAGTTTAAGCCTACTCAAGATTTACATGGAATGAACGCAAAATACATTTATCAAAATGCTTTGCAGTCTTCTGTATTCTCCCATTTTGCTGATATAGATGGAAATTGGAACGGGTTAAGCGTAGCAGATGTATTTGGCGATAAAGAAATAAAAGTTGGGTATGTAAACGGTTGGCTTAGTACAAGCCAAAATATGGCGAAGATTTTTATTGTCCTTTCATTAGTAATTATTTTGCTAATTGCTCCTGTTTTCTCTGGCGAGTATGGTGGAGTGGATAACATTATTTTGACAAGTAAATACGGAAAGACAAAATGTGCCACAGCAAAAGTATTAGCAAGTTTACTTTCAGCCGTTTTCATAACGACTTTGGTTGTTATTTTCAATTTGCTTATTGCGGTTGCTATTTATGGAACAGAGGGGCTGGACTGCTCTATCCTTTTTGCTCCAATAGATTTTTTAGAAGGGTATATTCCGTTTAATATTACTTGCGGAACAGTATTAAAGTATCAAATCCTGTTGGCGTTTATGAGTGCAATCAGTGTAACAGGAATAGTTTTAATTCTGTCTGCTGTTTGTAAAAGTCAAATGATAGCGTTTGTAATTTCAGCAGCTATTCATGTGATACCGATAATGCTTCCTATCTCTGAAACAAGTGCATTATATCGAATTATTGTGCTGATGCCCCTTTTCTATTCACAGTATATTTCCATAATGTCTGTTGAACAAATGCACAATGGTATGCTTTATGCAGTATGGTCTATTCCTGTTGCGATTGCTTTAGTAGTAATAGGTTCAATCATTTCCCATAAGGCATTTTCAAAACATCAAGTAAGATAAGCTTTAAAATCAATATGAAGCAAGCCCACCAAATAAAAAAAACGGTGCTTTGGTGGGCTGCTCTGTCACGCCCAAACAAAAATAGTGCAGCCCTCTAAGCCCGTTTAAGGTTTGGAGGGATTTTTATGTGTTGGTCTAATATGACCGCAACGCTGCTCATCAGAAGCAGCGGATACATATAGAGTGTCACGCAGGAACGAGGATAATCTGTTAAAAAAATCCTCGCCTGCTCGTGGCACTCTTATGGTTTTCAAATAGAGATTACATTTCTATGCCATAGGTATAGTTATGCTTATTGCCGCAGAGGTCTTTGTACCTTTGCGGCTTTTTGTTTGCCTTGCTTTTCTTTGATACAGAACAAGTCCGTATCTGGCGTTGGCTGCCGCAGTCCGCCTGCCAATCTGAGTTTTCAAAAAAATTCAGATTGGAGGAAACAGTATGGCGTACAACAAAGCCAGAGAAGAAAAGAAATGGCGGCTCTGGAAAGAAGCCGAAGAAAAACAGTTGCGGAGTTTGGGTGTCAGCGAAAGCGACATAGAAACGCTCCGTGTTCACGATTGGGCGATTTTCAATTCCGACAGGCGTTACTATCAGCGTATGCAGGAAACAGGTACATACCTTGAAGATGTCGCAGCGGATATGACACAGCCCGAAATAAAAACGGTCGAGGACTTTCTGGACAACATCGAAAATCAGCAGCTCTATCAAGTGCTGATTAAGGTGGACAGGCTTACCTTGCAGGCGATTTTATTGCAAATACAAGGTTATTCCATTGCCGAAATCGCTGCCGTCCTTGGTATGAAAGAAGATACCGTCTATAAGCGGTTAGGCAGGCTAAAACAAAAAATCAAAAAACTTTTGGGATAGTGTCCAAAAAGGCACTTTCCCACGGGCTACAGGGTGAGAGGACAAAACCTCTCGCCCTGTTTTCCTTTGTGTGGCGAAAACGGGATTGCTCTTTGAAAACCGAATACCCATTCGCCAAATACCTTCTCTTTGTGATTGTGATGAGCATAAGCGTGTCGAGAGGTACGCCATAACCTGCCGTAAAGCAGAGAGCGATAACTACCTACTCAAAATATCGGGCAGCTCCCGATTTCGCCATAACCCACAAAGAGGACAATGATACTCCCGTCCAGTCACAGTCCGAGCGTGATAAAACCGTCGCAGGCAATGAGGGCGGCTCTGTCAGAACGACAGTTGGGGTGAAACTCCCGTGGCGTCAGTTCGCTGCTGACCGTTTGGCGACTTCCCAATAGCATTTCGGGGTGTCGAGGACAAATTGAAATGCTTTCTCATAGCAGCCAGACGCAAGGCGGTCACAAGAACAGAGATATTGTTTATGCTCTCCCGACCTTAAATACTTCCTTGTGTTTGGCTGCCTACATAGGCAGAAAACCTCTGCCTAAATCATATTGGGAGGTCAAACACAATGGAATTGACTATCAAGCGTGGCGACATTTACTATGCGGAGCTAAATCCCGTTATCGGCTCGGAACAGGGCGGCACAAGACCTGTACTTATCATTTCCAACGATATAGGCAACAAGCATAGCCCTACGGTCATTATCGCCCCTATCACAAGTCGGATACACACAAAAGCAAAACTACCTACACACACCTTAATTAAAGACTTCGACGGTCTGGATAAGAACTCAATCATATTGTTTGAACAAATCCGCACCATAGACAAGCAACGCCTGCGCAAATACATTGGTATGTTACCAACAGTCATAATGGCAAGAGCCGACAAAGCTCTTGCCATTAGCATTTCTTTAAGGAGGATTGCGAATGAATGAGATTAGAATTGATAAGAATGTAGCAGCAATGAAACTCATTGAGATACTTCTTGCAAAAGGAATGATAAATCAAGCCACATATACAAATATCGTGAAACACGAAAATTCGCACATTTCACAGGCGGCTTGATAGTCGGTATAATATACTCAGATAAAGGAATTGGAGGTATGCTTAATGAATATGGCAGCAAACGAATATAATTACAGATTTAAGCTCACGGACTATGCTCTGTTTGATAGAAACAGAGCCAGACAAGTTGGGATTTATGGTCGTGTTTCCACAGAACACGAAGCACAGTTATCTGCATTGGAAAATCAGTTGCAATGGTACGATGACCAAGTTCGGTATCACCCGAATTGGACTGTGTACGACCGTTATATTGACGAGGGCATTACGGGAACACAGGCAAAAAAGCGACCTGCATTTTTGCGTATGCTTGAAGATGCAAGAAAAGGAAAATTCGATTTGATTGTTACCAGAGAGGTATGCCGCTTCGCTCGTAATGTTGTAGATACGCTTGTCGTGACCAGAGAATTAAAAAGCATTGGCGTCGAAGTGTATTTTATTGACGATAACATTTGGACTATGGACGGCGACGGAGAGCTTCGTTTATCACTTATGGCAACATTAGCACAGGAAGAAAGCCGCAAAACTTCTGAACGAGTAAAGGCAGGTCAGAAAATCAGCCGTGATAACGGTGTCCTGTATGGAAACGGAAATATTTTAGGGTACGACCGTGTTGGCGATACTTATGTTATCAATGAGGAACAAGCAGAAACCGTCAGAATGATATTTGACTTGTATTTGCAAGGCTTTGGGTCTATGAAAATTGCGCAGATTTTGACAGAACGCAAACGGAAAACAGCTACGGGTCTTATTAAGTGGAGCGTATCAAATATAATGAGAGCGATTAAAAACGCCACTTACACAGGGACAAAGTGCTACAACAAATCCAGAAGCAACAACTTTTTGGAGCAGAAACGAATTAACAACCTCGATATGTCAACCTACGAATATGTAGAGGGAGATTTCCCTGCTATTGTTTCACAGGAGATTTGGGATAAAGCACAGACAATACGAGAAAGCAGAATGAAACCTGCATTAGTATCGGCGGAAAAAACCACGCACAGCAAGCGTGACTCCAGAGATATATGGGTAAATAAACTTCGTTGTTCCTGCGGCTCATCGTACAGAAAAAACAAATGGCATACCAAGTTGGACGGTAAAACTTCCTATGGCTATCAATGCTATAATCAGCTCAATAATGGTATTAGGCGTAAACGAGCTGAGATTGGCTTAGACACGGAGGGATACTGCGACAGCAGAATGATAACCGATTGGAAGCTCGATTTTATGGCGAAAGCATTATTAGAGCATTTGTGGCAGGAACGAAAAGAGTCTGTGCTTATTGCGTTAGACCTTATAAGGCACTATTATAAGGAAGAAAGGACTTTGGATAATAAATCTGATGCTGCATCTATACAGGCAAGGATTGATAAGGCAAATAGCAGACTTGCTAATTTAATTGCTATGAGAGCCGACGGAGAAATTTCAAAGGACGAATATCAATCTATGAGAAGCCCTATTGATAAAGAGATTAAAGAACTCCAAAAAGCTCTTGAAGATACGCCGACAAATAAATGTTGTCCGAGAGGTCTGGATTTAGAGGGTATCCGTTCTACGCTAAACAGCCTTATTGATTTCAGCGGCAGTACGATTAGCCACGATGTTATCAATCAATTCGTTTATATGGTAACACCAACTTCGGATACCACTTTTGATTGGTATGTTAATCTGAACGGAACGGCTGATGTAAAGGCGACCTTCACCGCAGAGGGCAGAAAGAAAAGCTGTATAATCAAATTAGAGGAAATTGAAAAGATTTCCTCTGTACATAGGAAAGAGAATGAGGACAATGCACATCTCATTAAAAACCCCATTGTTTTTGCCTTTCTGCACAGGCTGCAATAAACGAAGGAAAGAACTAAGCTATACCTTTTGGTTTGACTTTGTTCTGACTGTCGGCGATGCAAAAGCATTCCTGCGTGGCGACTCGGCAAAAATGCGAGTTTGCAGGTGGAATGACATCACCGTCAAAGTGTATATCCAACCCGAAAAGGCAGGTCCCAAAACCTGCCTTTTCTTTTTTGTTTTGAAAAACGGCCCTGTCTGCTTGAAATCGGTGCGGACGAGGCTTTTTGTTTTTGCCGTGCTTTTTACCGATTGATTTAGGATTTCCGCAGTGCGCCTGCTTTAAAACGGCAACTCGGCGCATGGAAAAAAATCACAATATTTTTAGTAAATCATCTATATTATATATTGACATTTAACAATGCAAAATGTATTATAATTACAGCGGTAACGCTTTAATTTAAGGAGGAATTGTTATAAAAAAAGCAATTGCGTTTTTACTGTGCCTGTGTCTTTTCGCCGCGGCTTTGCCCGTTTGCGCCGAGCAAAGCTCTTTTCCGGAATACACATATGATAACAGCTTTCTTTTGACGGTCGAGTCGTCGGAAAACAAAGTTTACACGGCCGATGATTTTCCAGATATTTATAATGTGATTTCATTAAAGACGGTTTCCAAAATTCAAAAAGAGGACGGTTCGTTTGAATATGTTCTCATGTTTGTTATAGATGACTTTAATATGGACGAGCAAAAGGCGATTTTTGAAAAATACGGAGACAAAGCGAGCAAAAATTATTACGCCGAGGACTATGCCCAAAAAAGCTCATATATAACCCTTTCCGACAATGAGATATATCTTCCTGTCGGAGAAAAAGGGAAGGTTGAAGTGACCGATTTTTTCATTGATAAAAACGAGACAGAGACCTTGGGAATTGATTTTTCTTTTGATTTCGGTGTTTATCCGTATTATGAGCTTACCTTGGATACATTTGAAAATTACGGCATTGGAGCTTTTTATGCCGGCGAACCGCAGTATGACGAGTCTATAACGTCATACGGACCGTGTCACGGGTTTACTTCCAGCGTCTTTTTCAACGAACCGTGTGCTGTCGGTGAAGTTGATTATAAAGTTGATATTGTCGATGCCGCCGATCGGCTGAGCAAGGCCGAAGGCATATATTCTGTGCAGCCTTTTTTCCGAAACGACAGAATCGAAAAGGACGCGCCGCTTTCTTCTTCTTGGGTTCCTCAGCGGGAGCTTCCTCCACAACAGGCTTTCCCTCAGGCTCCACCTTCTCCTCCATCACGGGAGCGGCCGGGGCATCGGGCTCTTCCACGCTCACACGCACCTTGGCAGGGGTGGTCTTCAGGCCCAGAAAACCGGTTTTCTGGGGCATTTCGAGCACTTCATAGCTCACATTCAGGTCGTCGGCCTGCACGCCCAGCAGGGCGTACTCGGTCTGCTTGAGCAGGCGCTCAATCATCTCCTCGTGGTCGAACAGCTCCCAGGCCTCGTGCACGGCATCGAGTTTGGCGTGCGTCTCGGGACGACGCGGCATAAACAGCGTGCAGCAGTCGGGAGCGGCCTCAGTCGAGATATCGAACGTACCGATCTCCTCGGCGCGTGCGATGATCTCCTGTTTGTCCGAACCAATGAGAGGACGGAACACGGGAATCTTCACGGCTTCGTTGACGGCCATGATGTTCTCAAGCGTTTGGGAGGCAACCTGCCCAAGCGATTCGCCCGTAACGATGGCCCTGGCACCCTCGATGTGTGCAATGCGCTCAGCAACCGAATACATAATGCGGCGATACATGATCACGCGCAGGTTGCTGGGACAGGTGACCGAAATCTCACGCTGGCAGTCGCCAAACGGCACCACGTACAGGCGGCCGATCTGGACACCCGGCTCAAGCGCACGGATGATGTCCTGCACCAGGTATTCACTCGTGTCGGGCGTCTGCGGACGACCGGAGAAATGCACCGGCACGCACACCGCGCCGCGACGCGCGAGCATCCAGGTCGCCACCGGAGAATCGATACCCGACGACAGAAGCGTCACGACCTTGCCGGCAGAACCCACCGGAAGGCCGCCAACGCCGCGCTCGGAGCGCGCATACACGTAGACACTACCCTGAACCACCAGAACGTGCACCATCGCGTCGGGGTCGTGCATCTGGACCTTTTTATCGGGAAACACCTCACACAGCACCTCGCCAACCTGTCGATTGATATCGATCGAGGTGAGCTCATATTCAGTATTGGAGCGCTTGGCGTGCACCTTAAACGAATCGAAGGAACCAAACTCGCGCAGCGCCTTCACAGCGGCGGCGCAGTACTCCTGCGGGTCGCGGTTGGTGTGATACGCCAAAGACACACGGGCAACGCCGGGGACGGTGCGGATGACACGCGCCGCCTCGTCGGCCTGATGCTCGTTAAAGGTCACGAGGATATAACCGGAAATTCGAGACACGGCGTTCACGGAAAAGGCGGCCAAGGCCGCCTTGATGTTATCCATGAGGATATGCTCAAAATGTGCGCGGTTCTTGCCCTTCAGCCCAACCTCGTGATAGTGGACTAGGCAGACGCGAGCCGCCATTTAGGCTTCAGCAACCTTGTGGCCGAGCGCCTTCTCGTAACGGGCCTCGTCGTAAGAGATGTCGCCGTCGACAATCTCGTCCATAGCCATCGAGATGGTATCGGCACCGGAAAGCCCGATGGTGATGTCATCGACATCCTGAACGGCAAGCACGCGGTTGTGCTGGCCACGCAGCATGCTATTGATGTCGCAGGCGCGCTTGGAGGCAAGCGAAGCGAGCAGGAAGCGGTTGTGATCGGTCTTCTCCAGAAGATCGTCAATGCAAGGCTTTACAACGGACACGGACCTCAGATCCTTTCATGCATATCGAGAACGCGAACGAGCTCATCGGTCGCGCGGTCGAGATCGTCATTCACCACGACGTCGTCGTAGCGGTCGGCAAGGGCAAGCTCATCGGCGGCGTTTGCCATACGCAGCTCAATCGTCTCGGGCGTCTCGGTACCGCGACCGACTAGACGCTCGCGGAGCACCTCAAGCGAAGGCGGCTTGATAAAGATCAGCACGGCCTCGGGGAAACGCTCCTTCACCTGCAGGGCGCCCTGGACATCGATCTCCAAAATCAGAGACGAGCCCGAGGCGAGCTTGGATGTGACCTCGCTCACCAACGTGCCGTAGCAGTTACCGTGGACCTCGGCCCACTCAACAAACTCACCGTTTGCCACGCGGCGGTCGAACTCCTCGCGCGTCAGAAAAAAGTAGTTGACGCCGTCGACCTCACCTTTGCGTGGTGCTCGCGTGGTAGCCGAAACCGTCAGACCCAGGTTCGAGCGGCGCTCGCGCACACGAGTGACGAGCGTACCCTTGCCTGCGCCTGACGGTCCAGAAATCACAAAGAGCTTGGAATCCTGAGCGCTCACTTATTTGGTCAGCTGCTCGAGGAGCTGCTCGCGCTGACGGACACCGAGGCCCTGGACGCGACGAGTAGCGGAGATACCGAGCTCCTCCATGATCTTGGCGGCCTTGGCCTTGCCATAACCGGGGAGAGACTCGATGAGGGTGGAAACCTTCATGCGGGAAGCGATGGGGTCATCGGAGTTGAGCACGGACTCGAGGGACTTCTCGCCCTTCTTGATCTGCTCGCGAAGCTCAGCGCGGGCGTGACGTGCGGCAGCAGCCTTCTCAAGAGCCTGCTTGCGCTGCTCGTCGGTAAGCTGAGGGAGTGCCATTCGTACCTCCAAATAGTTGGGTTATATCTGATTCAATAATTGGCATTTTAGCACGTAGAACGTACAAAATGCCTAATCGCGGCTCCATAGGTTAGACGATACCCGCAAAAAGTGCAATATACTGCGCCCAAAGTTAAGCCCCTGACCTGCGATTCCACACAAAGGATGGGAAAGTTTACGCAGGCACAGGGGCTATTTTGTGCTAATGAGACCCAAAAGTGGTGACTTAGGGGAATCTTTTACGCGACGTTTTCGACCAGCTCGGCGACGATGGCGTCAAAGGCGGCAACCGGATCGTCGGCACCGGTGATGGGACGGCCCACCACAATGTGGCTTGCGCCACGCTCGATAGCCTGGGAAGGCGTCGCCACGCGAGACTGGTCACCAAGGGCGGCACCCACCGGACGCACACCCGGAGTCACGATCAGGGCATCAGGACCCAGCAGCTCACGCATGTCGTGAGCCTCCATCGGTGAGCACACGATGCCATCGATGCCACTGTCCTGAGCAAGCTTTGCCAAGCGGGCGGCCTCCTCGGCCACGGGCGACTCGACGCCGATCTCGCTCAAGGCATCCTGATTCATGCTCGTGAGCACGGTGATGGCGACGAGTTTGGCGCGGTCCTCACGCGCCTCCTCGGCACCCTCGCGGCAGGCAGCGAGCATAGCACCCGAGCCCAGGCCGTGGACCGAAAGCAGGTCGGCACCGGCAAGCGAGGCCGAGCGGGCAGCGCCGCGCACCTGATGCGGAATGTCATGGAACTTAAGGTCGAGGAAGACCTTAAAGCCAAGGTCCTTAAAGGTCTTGACGATCTGGGGACCCTCAGCGTAATAGAGCGTCATGCCGACCTTGAGCCAGGCGGCATGGCCCGAAAGCTCGTGGGCGAGCTCGAGCGCGCGCTCACGGTCGCAGTCGAGGGCGACGATAACACGGTCGCGGGCATCATTCTCTAGCATTCGAAAGCACCCACCAGCTCGTTGATGTCCTTTACGCCCTGGGACTCGGCCCAGGCCTCGAGCTCATGCGCGATCTTAAGCGAAGCGCACGGATCGACGAAGTTGGCCATGCCGACCGACACGCAGGTGGCGCCGGCCAGGATAAACTCAGCCGCATCCTCGCCAGTCATGACACCGCCGACACCGTTGATGGGGATATCGACGGCCTGGGCAACCTCCCAGACCATGCGCACGGCGATGTGGTGGCACAGCGGGCCCGAAAGGCCGCCCTTGGGCTTGGCCACGCGGGACTTGCGGGTATGGACGTCGATGGCCATGCCCTGGATGGAGTTGATGACCGAAAGGCCGTCGGCGCCGGCAGCCTCGAGGGCCTTGGCGATCTCGGCGACGTTGACCGGCGCCATCTTCACGAACAGCGGCTTATCGGTCACCTTGCGGCAAGCAGCCATAACGGAAGAGGCGCCCTCGGGCGTGGAGCCCATGGCGGCACCGCCGGCGGCGATATTAGGGCAGCTCACGTTGATCTCGTAGCCGGCAGCCCAGGGGCACAGCTCGACATACATCTCGAGTGCGCGGACAAACTCGTCAACGGAGTGACCGGCAACCTGACAGATGACCTGGCAGCCGTCCTTGGACAGCTGTTCGAGCCACGGACCGGACTCGCGGGCAAAGGCGGCCACGCCGGGGTTCTGAAGACCCACGGAGTTGATCATACCGCCGGGAATCTCGGCCATGCGGGGCGCGGGATTGCCGGGCCAGGGCTCGGCAGCGCAACCCTTGGTGGTGATGGCGCCCAGCTGGGAAACATCAAAGAAGTTCTGGAACTGCCAACCGTAGCCAAAGGTACCGGCTGCGGTGTTAATGGGGTTCTGCATCTTGACGCCGCCGAAATCGACGGCCATGTTCACGGTACCCACTAGAAGACCACCACCTTGGAAGCATCGAACACGGGGCCGCACATACAAGCACCCTTCATACCGTCGACCGTCTCGACATTGCAGGTGTTGCAGGCGCCAAAGCCACAGCTCATCATGCGTTCGAGCGACACCTCGCAGTACACACCGGCCTCGGCGGCAGCGGCGGCGACCTTCTTCATCATGACGGCGGGGCCGCAGCTGGCGACGTAGTCGTAGCCGCCCTCTCCAAGCAGCTCGGCTGCCGGATCGGTGCAAAAACCGTGCGTGCCGAGCGAACCGTCGTCGGTGCACACGTTAACCGTGGCGCCCAGCGCACGGAACTCATCGACACCCACGGCCTTGGAAGCGGTGCCAAAGCCCAGGCACACGTCCACATCAACACCCTGCTCGGCAAGCATGCCGGCAAGACACAGCACAGGCGGAACGCCGATGCCACCGGCGACGAGCAGTGCCTTCCTGGTGCCCTCGGGTACCATCCAGCCACGGCCACCGGGGCCCAACAGGTTAGAGGTGGAGCCAGGGCCCATCTGGGACAAACGGCGGGTATCGTCGCCCACGACGGCGTACCACAGCTCGACGGTGCCGGCCTCGGCGTCGGCGCGGTAGAAACTCAAGGGCACACGAAGCAGAGAAGACGCATCGCCGGGGACGGCGATGTTCACAAACTGACCGGGCTTGAGCGCACTTGCAAGCTTGGGGGCCGAGATAACGAGCGAGAAGATACCGTCGGCGATCTCCCGGTTCGAGACGACCTCGAAGTCGTGCATGCGTGCAGTGGAAGGTGTGGGCATAGACGCTCCAATCCCCCATGCGGTTGCATGGTCTAAACGAACAGAAAGCGCGGCACCGCAAGGGCGCCGCGCACAAAAGCGATAAGGCTATGCTAGCAGATGCAGCCGTCGGCAAGCGTCTGTTTACCGCCGACAAATACATCGGTGGCACGACCGGTGAGCGTGCGGCCGGCAAAACCGGAGTTCTCGGCGCGCGACTCGTAACCGTCCTCGCCAACCGTCCAGGTTGCGGAGGGGTCGAACACGGTCAGGTCGGCGACAGAGCCCGCCTTGACCTGAACCTGATCGAGGCCCAGAATCTCACGCGGCTTGATGGCCATGAGCTCGACCATGCGGCTCACGCTCATCTTGCCCGTGTTGACCAGCTCAGTGAGCACGAGCGACAGCGAAGTCTCGAGGCCAATCATTCCAAAGGGCGCGAGCTCGAACTCGCGGGCCTTCTCCCACGGGGTGTGGGGAGCGTGGTCGGTAACGATAGCGTCGACGGTACCGTCGATGACACCCTGACGGATGGCCTCGGCATCCTCGTCAGTGCGCAGCGGCGGATTGACCTTGAGCGAGGTGTTGTAGGTCTCGTCCAGGTCGTTCTCGGTCAGGAACATGTGGTGCGGGGTGGCCTCGCAGGTCACCTGGACACCGGCAGCCTTACCGGCACGCACGAGCTCCAGGCCATGAGCGGTGGAGATGTGCTGGATGTGCAGCTTGGCACCGGTCAGCTTGGCAATCTCGATGTCGCGGGCAATCTGAAGCTCCTCGCCGGCGGCCGGCCAACCCTCGAGGGCCAGACGGGTCGAGACCTTGCCCTCGTTGATCTGGCCGTGGCCGACCAGATCCTCGTCCTGGCAGTGGCTCATAAAGACCTTGCCGAACATCTTGCCGTAGTCCATGCAGCGACGGAGCATGCCCGCGCCCTGCACGCCGCGACCGTCGTCGGTGAAGGCGACGGCGCCGTGGGCGACCATATCGCCCATCTCGGACATGGCCTCGCCCTTAAGACCGCGGGTCATGGCGCCCGACGGATAGACGCGGCAGTGGCCGACCTCGGCAGCGCGGGACTTGACGAACTCCACGACGGTGCCGTTATCGGTGACGGGATCGGTGTTGGGCATGGCGCACACGCCGGTGAAGCCGCCCTTGGCAGCAGCGCGGGTGCCGCTCTCGATGTCCTCTTTGACCTCGTAGCCAGGCTCGCGCAGATGCACGTGCATATCCACCAGGCCGG
>OGYE01001370.1_pt1 | contig 15850 bp, 13 predicted proteins | sample 1576471 | NCBI WGS metagenome assembly OGYE01 (sample SAMEA3541532, study PRJEB24748) | human gut metagenome | biome: human gut; feature: human-associated habitat; material: faeces | place: China | collected 2012
GGATTTCGCAGGCATCGAACCTGCGAAATCCATCGCCATTGATGCCCCTACCTAAGAGGAAGGAGTCTTCTGGCGAAACTGTGATAAAAAATCCCACCTTTACTCTATTTTCTTCAGCATACCAGCCGAACATATAGAGTCTGTAAAGAAGGGGCAAATAATAGGCATAATAGGGTATCTTTGCCTGAATGATGGCAGGAAATTACTCCTATTGTGTAGAATAAATAACAAAAGAGAATTTTATCATAGGTTGATATAGGAGTGATACCATGTCTGAATTAACAGCCCTGCTTGCAGAAAAACAAAAATTGACAGATAGATTAAAAGAATTAGGAACCGTTGGCGAAGGCCAGGAAAATCTCGATGTGCCGCAATATATATATAATGTATCTTGAAAAACTAAGAGTAAGGGCAGAACTACAGGCAGTGCAAGGAAAAATCGACAGCCTGCAAGCGCATATTCCTCTTTCGTCGACCTTTGATTACCGGGATTTATTGAAAGATTATAACATCGCAGCTATCGACGCTTCGGTCATTCAATATTATAAGGCCCTTCAGCGCTGGACGGAAGGATTATTAGAAAAGCTTGATGAGTACGAAGCGGAAAAGGAAGACACTATTCGGGACTTCAACGTACTTAGTTTGACCTTATCTCAGAAATATGAAGCTGACCCTAACTTGACGGAAGTGGAAAATGACTTGATGGAAAAGCGGCAGCGCTTCTTTCAGCAGCAGTTTTCCTTGGATATGAACCGGGTCAAGGATAAGATACTCTTGATTAAAGACCAGGCCGATGACTTGGAAGCACGGCTGGATGCGGTAGATGAAAAGGAAGACTCCTTGACGGAGTTAGCCGAACTGGAACGGGAAGCACGGCCGAGTTTTTCGTTTATCGCCGAAAATACGGCCAAAATCATCAAAGAAGCTTTGTTGAAAATCGAATATTTTGAGTCTCATAAAGAACAGGTTCAGCAAGCTATCGCCATCTGGCAAAGCTGGACAGAAGACTATCGCGTTTTCAAGTCGACTCATCGCCAGGCGTTACAGCACCTCTGCCAGGAAAATGATATCGAAGAGGCTATCTGGGGAACCTGGTATGCTGATTGGCAGCGCCTGCGCCTGCATATCGAAGAAAAGGTCCAGCCGTTAGTTGCCTGGGCTTTGAAAGGAGTGGCTCAGGATGCGAGAGCGGAAATGGCCGATGCATTACTTGGCCAATTAGCATCTTACAAAGATGCCGTTGATAATTTCTTTCTGAAAGAACGGAAGGGGATTTATCAGAAGTATGCCTTCGTGCCCAGCGGGGAGTTACAGGAAAAATTTGAAGCTGAAAATGAATTGTATAAGCGGACCCGGGAATTCCAGAATCAAGTATCGGACCTCATCTTCTCCTGCCAGAATAGTGAAGACCGCATCCTCATCTTTAAATGGGCCTTTTCCTTATGGAATCTCAGCATTGATGAAGTCCTTCGTTTTGTGGCCGATAAAAACTTGTCGGCAATTTCTGCAAACATCCTTCGTGACTTTGCGGCTTTAAAGGCGAAGCGGTATGCGGCCTTCCTCAATGATGCCAAGGCGTACAGTCAGGCGCAAAAAGAACGGGATGACCAATATAATGACCTGATTTTTAAGATGCGTAAGAATCTGACACCAACACAAGGTAAAGAGTGACTGGAGGTGTTTTGTGTTGCAAAACGTCATTCCCTGGGGAACGCCTTTACGGGATACGTTTGAAATATGGGAGCAGCGGCGCCCGGTTATGGGAGACCATATCCGGGTCCAGCGCTATCATGGTCTGTATGCTCATCATGGAATTTATGTGTCCGATGAGGAGGTCATCCATTTCACCGGTACAGACGATGACAGCATCCTCGATTGGTCGAAGTGCAAAGTAATACGGACCGATTTAGAGCGTTTTTTCGATGGGGGCGTACTGGAAGTCAAGGTATATACGGAGGAAGAACTGGACGATTTGTATACCCCGGCGCAAATCGTTCAATATGCCCGTTTCTGTTTAGGCGATACGGGGTATCACTTACTATTCAATAACTGTGAACATTTTGCCAATGCCTGTACATTAGGGCAATACCGCAGTCAGCAGGTAGAACGCGTTTTTTCAGGACCGTATTATGAGGAGGAAAATAAATTGGGACTTTTTGGAAGTATCGGGAAAATTTTTGGCAAGATTTTTGGTGGCAGCAGTAATGAGCGGACCACTCATGCCTATACGTATGAGCCGGACAAAGTAAAAATGGCGGAAATGGACAACGCCACGAAAGTCAAATTAGCTCATTTGAGTAATGAACAAGTGGAACTGGTAAAACAGGCACGGTTGGAAATCATTCAATGCCAGACCCAGTCGGAATTGGCACTGAAAGAAGCACAGGCCCGAGGGCTGAGTCTGATGGCACAGACTATTGTCGAAATGCAGAAACAGCTGAATGATATTGCCCAGAAGCGCTTACTCATCATCGAGCAAGGCTCTGCGGCAGCGGTTCAAGAAATCGAGTCCATGTATAGCCAGCTGGAGGATAAAATCCAGAAAGACAATGACATGTATAATACGGAAAAATTACCTAAGTTATTAGCCTTATTGGAACAATACGATGAAGATTCGGCTGCTCATAAATTATATGAAAAACGGATTGCCGATGATATGAACTTGCAACTGGAGCACATGGGTGAACAGCTGAAGACATTGAGCTGCCGTCAAGACAAGCTCATCGACAGCTTGGTACAGGATAAAGAAAAAATGCTTGATCAGACCAACGAATTGACCCTGAAAATGCTGACTTCGCTGAACCAGCAGCTCATTGCCTTACAGGAATACGCTGGACAGAAGAAGGGACCAAGAAAATCTTTAAAGGGAGAAGACTACAAACTGTTATCTTCCGATAGTGAAACGAAGGATACCCAGTAATAAGCGTTCCTGGGAATCCTTCGTGGTATTTCTCTATTGCAATTCTTCCGCTGTCGGATCGACGCCGAACCATTTTTGATAGAGCTTGGTATACGTCCCGTCAGCTTTCAGGTCTGCCAGGGCCTGGTTGATGGCCTTCAGTTCGTCTTCATGGCCTTTGTCGATGGCCATAGCTGAACCGGCTAGTTTCTTCGGTTCGCCGACGACTTTCAGATTGTTCATGCCGCCTTTGGAAACATAGTATAAGGCGACGGCTTTGTCGATAGCGACAGCGTCACTGCCGCCATTTTGCAGTTCTTGCAGGCACTGGTAATTGCTGTCGAACTGTTTGAGGACAGCTCCTTGTTTTTCGGCGAAGTCCGCTGGCTTAGAACCGGCCTGGACGGCTACGGTCTTGCCGGTGATGTCATCCCAGCCATGGATGGTCGTATTGTCTTTCTGTACGACAATGACGGAACCACCGATGTAGTAGGGAGCCGTGAAGTCGACTTGTTTTTTCCGTTCTTCCGTCGCCGACATGGCCGAGGCAATCATGTCGATTTGTCCGCTTTTCAAGGCTGGAATCAAAGCATCGAAGCCCATGGCCTTGATTTCTACTTTGCGGCCCAGCTTTTCACCAATCGCATTGGCCAAGTCGATATCGAAGCCGGTATATGTGTCGTTTTCTGCCATTTCAAAAGGAGGGAATGACGGTTCCGTCCCGACGATAAGCGGTTTATCCGTCTTTGCCGCCGCTTCTTTTGACTGTGTACCACATCCTGTTAAGACACTCATAGCCGTCAGTGCGGCCATCCCTGCCAGTATCCATTTCTTGTTCATGTCCATTCCCCCTGATGATCTGATAAAAAAGATGTAATATTAAAAATATACGAATAATTATACATCAAAAGATGGAATTGTCAATATTTACATAGAAAGCTTATGCTGAAGTATATTCAGAAGAAGGGCAGGGGAAAGCAGGAATTTCCTACTTTCATGTAGAATAATTTTATAAAGGATTGTCTGTTAGATATGTTACAAAAAGTACCTTGTAATCGATGAGGTGATACGATTGTCTTTGGAAAATCAGGAATTGGCCTGTGTGCAGGCTTTTTTAGAAGATAGGGCTTCAGAACAACTCATGACGCGGTTGTTGGCCGATGCCGGGGAAGACTATGCCTGGTTCCGGCGCCTGGCTCAGCATATGTTCCGCAGCCACCTTTCGCCAGACGAACAGCGGGAGCTCTTGGAAGCGGCCAAGGCGGATACGCAGGGCGACCCCGAAAAAATCCAGGCGGCCCATGATGCCCGTCTGTTGCTGCTGAAATCGGGGATGTGTCTTTCCATCCATGAATCGTGGTATCTCCATAAAGTGAAGCAAATGCCTTTAGAAAAAGCCTTTCGCCAAACCATGACGCGCATTGTCGTAGGCTTTGGCCAGCTCATGTCAGAACCGGGGATTCCCAACGATTTTGAAATGCAGCTATGGTATCGAATTCAAGGATAGCATCGTATATGAGAGAAGGGGGTAGGATACTATTGAATCAGAAAGAGTGGGACCGCATGATTGGCCAGGAGCTGTACGACCCGTTCAATGTCCACGATGACAGCTTCCAGCGGGTCCATGCGGCGCAGCGGAAATTCAATGCCTCTGACGATTTGAACGACCGCCAGGCTTTTGAAGAACTGAAACGCTGTTTTGCCCAGGCGCCAGATGACATGGTACTGTTGGCGCCGGTCTACTTCGACCATGGCGACCGCATCCGCTTTGGCCGTCATTTCTTCGCCAATACGGGGTTGACCATCTTGGACGAAAACTACGTCACCTTTGGCGACAACGTCTTTTTGGCACCTCACGTCAGTATCTACACAGCCGGTCATCCCATCGACGCCGAAGTCCGCAATACCAATCTGGAATACGCCAAACCGGTCACCATTGGGTCCGATGTCTGGATTGGCGGCAACGTTGTCATCAACCCTGGCGTCACCATTGGCGATGACGTTGTCATAGGTTCCGGTTCCGTCGTAACCCATGATATTCCCAGCCATGTCGTCGCAGCCGGGAATCCCTGCCGGGTCATCCGTCCCATTACACAAGCCGATGCAGACCTATGGCATTGTAAGTTATCGGAATATAAAAAATCAATATTACCCCACATAATCCCACAAAAACAACCAAGGAGAAACCATATGACCGAAAAACAAATCATTGCAAAAAAAATTAACGATTGGTTAAATGCTTGTGTTGATGAGAGCGGTGCTTTCTTTTTGAATACAATAGAAGCTGGCCGCCCCAAATCGCGTCCTATTAGTTTCCACATGCTGAAAGATGGGGTGAACTATTTTGGTGTCGGCGCAATGAAAGAAGTCTATCGCCAAATGCAAGAAAATCCTTATGTGGAAATTTGCGGACTTATGGGAAAAGGAAAACTCTTTTTCCGTTATTATGGCAAAGCCGTTTTTGAAAAGGGGGATGAACTGGCACAAGAAGCACTGGCCCAACCGGGATATCCGGTCATGAAGAAAATTTATACTCCCGAAAGTGGCAACCGTTTCGCTGTTTTCCATTTAGAAGATGCGACGGCTGAAAAAAGGGCCATGATGTCCGTATTAGAAACATGGAATCTTTGAATTAAGAAAGGAAGTGTCCTTATGGCAACACACGCATTATGGAATCTCTTACAACAACTGAAATCCGATTACGAATGGGTAGAACTCAGCCATCGACTGAACAACGACAGCCCGTATTGGTCAGGCATGCCTGAAGGCTCCGTAGAAATCGGGAAAACCGTCTTCGATTGGGGCAATCCCATGCTGGAATGTTTGATCCAGACATTCAAATTCCCCGGCCAATTCGGTACACATATTGATTTCCCAGGCCATTTTGCCAAAGGGACAGCACTGTCAGATGGCTTCGGCGTCCAGCACATGGCCTATCCCTTAGTCGTCATTGACATCAGCGAAAAAGTAGCCAAAGACGTCCATTACGCCGTCACCGTCGACGACATCAAAGCCTATGAAGCCGCTTATGGCGACATCCCGGAAGGCGCCTTTGTCGCCCTGCGGACCGATTGGGCCAAGAACTGGCCGGACAACGACAAGCTCTGCGGTTTCGATGAAGAGGGCAATGAAAATGCGCCAGGCTGGTCTTTGGAAGCCTTGAAATACATCTATGAAGTCCGCCACGCCGCAGCCAACGGCCACGAAACCTTTGATACCGATTCCTCTGCCGTCGCGGCTGAAGCAGGGGACCTCATCTGCGAACGCTACGTCCTCAGCCAGGGCCACGTCCAAATCGAGCTCTTGGATAACCTCGACAAAGTAGCGCCTGCCGGCGCCATCCTCCTGGCAGCCTGGCCCAATATCGAAGGCGCGACCGGACTGCCTGTCCGCGTCGTAGCCGTTACACCGAAATAGGGAATGTACCGCTTAATAGAACAAGAGGCTGTCTTACAACGACGGCCTCTTGCGTCTTTGTTGCTATTCCTGATTCAGAATTTGCGATTGGTGGTATCACCATTGGTTCATCGGCGGACTATGTACAATCTATTTACGGAGAACCGACACACATTTCGGATAAAGTACCCAATGCTGAGGGCGGATACAGTTATAGCTATGCCTACGGGTCATCGTTTTACATCTTTTTTGATGCCAATACCAATGTCGTGACTGGTATCTTTTCAACGGCCAATAACGGCTTGACTACACCGGCTGGACTAACAGTAGGCATGGATGCTGACGCTATTGAACAGGCCTACGGAGAACCCTGGAAAAATGACCGCGGGTATATTTCTTATCATGAAGAAGGAAAATGGTTGGTATTTACAACTTATAACGGAAAGATTACAGAAATTAAGTTGTTTGATTATGTCGTGTAAATTTGAAATCAAGCAAGCACCCCAGTTAACCGTGACCAAGAATTGTAGATTATCATTAGCGATTAGGAGAAGTAAAGGTCATTGATAATTGTAGCAGACAAAGGAGTGGCTTCCAGCTTACTATTCTTGTGTCGGCCACTCAAAGGTCTGCAAGTTTTGTTGATTATCGTTTCTTTGCTACTAAAAATGGGAAATTAAGGGCGATGAAGTTAATATTTAGTGATCAGAGAACCATATCTTGAATAATAAGTGACAATTATAGTAATATTGTGTATATAATAAAAACGAAGGAAGCGATAAAAATGTTTAAGAAAATTTCACGTTGGTTTATGCCCGCTGTTTTAGGCTTAGCAATTGCAGGCGGAATGTTGCTTGCTAATCCATCTACAGCGGAAGCGGCAAACTTTTATGATGGTAACATCACTGTAGTAACCGACGACAGTAGCGTTTATTATCCGGGTGATGGTACGGCTCGCATGTATCTTCAGCAAAGCTATGGCGGACGTACTTTTTCTAATCTTGTAGCCGTTAGCTGGGATGAAAATAGAGTCTATATTCTCAATGCTAATGGCAATAAACAATTTGATGCATATGGTAGATATATAATGTTGGGTGATTATAATATCGTCAAACAAATGTGCTCGTATTACCGTCCATAATCAATTGATTGTAAAAAAAGAAGGACAAAACAGCCTGACGACTGGCAAACAATGCTAGTAGTCAGGCTGTTTCTCTGTTTATTCGCTAGGGGATAAGTGATGGCGACGTGATGGTTCGAATTGAAAGTTTACCAGAAAATAAAGGAAATCCGATAGCTGTTGGCGAAAATATTAAAGGGAGGAAGGGGATTCCTCACGGCCAGTATACATTGTAAAAAAGGAAGGTTTTTGAATATGAGCTATGGAGAAATGGAACAGCAATATACAGCAGCACTCCAAAACCTGATAGAGTTGCAAAAAAAATATGGATTGGATTCCACGGAAACGCTGAAAGCGCAAAAGCAACTGGCGGGATTTCAGGTGGTTACGCCTTTATTAGGGGAATTCAGCACTGGGAAAAGTTCCCTGATCAATGCAATGCTTGGAAATAAAATCCTAGGGGAAAACATTACCCCGGAGACTGCCGTCCCTACAGAAATCTGTTATGGGGAACAGGAAAAAGCGATTATCTATTCGAAAGATAATGAACCCTCCAAGGAGCTGACATTGGAGGAATACAAGCAGTGTTCTTTTTCAGCTTCAAAAACGCATAAGGTTCGACTGTATCTCAACCATCCATTTTTAAAGGAAATTGAGACAGTACGGATTGTGGATATGCCTGGATTCAATTCTGGCATTGAATTGCACAACCGAGCTATTGATGAATACCTTCCAGAAGCAGAGGCCTATCTGCTTACCTTTGATGCCCGCACTCCGACTATTTCGGAGGATATGGCTAATTTTATCAAGGAACTTAAGCTTCATGAAGTTCCCGTATATTTCTTAATAACAAAATCCCGTGCTGTTACGGAAGATGAATGTCGTATTTGTACAGACCGCATCCGTCAGGATGCAGAGAAATATCTGGGACTTCCGCAAGTATCCATCGGGGTCACCAATGCCAAAGGAAAAATAAAAATTCTGGAACCCTTTCAAGCGGACCTCCGGGAAATCGAAAAGAAGAGCCAGGACATTTTTCGGAAGGTCGGTCAGCAGCAGCTTGACAAATGTGCTTTCGATTTACAGCTGTATCTGGATACTTCCATCCAGCAGGCTGTTCTTTCACCTTCAGAATTAGAAGGGAAAATCGAGGAAGTACAGCAGAACATGGACAGGATTCAGACAAAAATGGAAAAAGAACGGCTTCATTTTGAAGGTCAGATTGGACCGTGCCTGGATACCATCCGTATTCGCCTGGATCGTGCATTGCGGGCAGACGCTCCTGAATTGGAAGATATCCTGCTGCGCCAGGGAAATATTAAAAACCGGGTGATATTACTGGTGCGGGAAGTCATCACGAAAGCTTTTAAAGAAGTATTTGCTCCGAAAATTAGTGCGTACCTGGGACAAACTTTTCATACACTCCAGATGGGTATTCCTGAAAACATCAATCTGGAACTTATGCCTGAGCAGCTTCAGCTCGACCGCATGGTGGAAAATACGACCCGGGAAGTGATAAAAATGGCTCTCCCAGCCATTCTGGGCGTCCTGGGTGTCGCTATTTCGGGAATTATTGGCGGCATCATTGTGGGAATTATTTCTATTCTTGTGGCTCTCGGTTTCAATAAGAAGCGAGAACAAGAAAAACGTCAAATGGCACGAAGAAAAATCGAAAGTGAACTGATTCCTACCATTATCAATGTAACGATGGAAAAAGTACAATCAGTTATAGCTGATAAAGTGCAGGAAATCAATGCTACTATCCAGCGGAATGTACAGCTTCAGATGGATGCGCAGAAAAAAGCCTTGGCTGATTTGAAAAAAGACCAGGCTGCTGAAATGGAAGAAAAACAAGCCCGGCTGACAGAATGGCAACAAGATTTAGAACAAGTCAAGAAACTACAGAAAGCGTAAGGAAAGAAGGTATACCGTATGGGAAATGTCAGTGCAGATTTTACCTTGCTGAAACACATTATAACGCCCAGGCAGCGGGCACAGAAGCTGCCTGTCGATGTCTCTCGCCTGGAAAAAATCATCCGGGAAGAAATCCCACAGGCTTTGTCTAAACAGGCTCCGGCTAATTTTCCGGAACTGTATTTCGAATTTGAACAGGTATATGGCCAGTTTCATGATTTTTTGCTGTTTGATAAGCTGATTGGGAAAAATGTTGTTGCATTGGGCGGAAGTTTCAGCAGTGGTAAATCCAGCTTCCTAAACAGCCTTTTGGCGCAGCGGATTCTTCCGGCCAATATCGATCCCTCTACTTCTGTGCCGACCTATGTCATCCAGGAGGCTGAAGAAAGTGCCTGGGGCATCAATATCTTTGATGTAAAATTGCCGCTATCCTTTCCCGATATCAAGAGTATTGCCCACGGTTTCGGCCGGGAAGAAGTAGCTGAAGAAGGTGAAAATCCTGCTGATGAGATTACGCTGGGGCATTTGCTTCAAAGCCTCTTTGTAGCGGTTCCGACTCTGCCTTATCCTCATATTGCATTTCTGGATACACCAGGGTATTCCAAACCGGACAGTGATGCTTATTCGGTCAAAACGGATGAACGAATTGCCCGGGCACAGCTGAACAGCAGTAATGCGATTCTCTGGTTTGTTCCGGCGGATACAGGCACTATCAGCACGGACGATATCGCTTTCTTAAAAAGTCTGGATCATAATATCCCGAAATGGATTATCGTGGCCAAGGCGGATAAGGCGCCAGATAATGCCGCTGTGGAAGAACTGAAAAAGAGAATCCGTTCTGTGCTGGAAATCAATGGCATTGCTTTTGAAGGTATCGCGGCCTTTTCCCGCAGGAAAAACAGTCAATTTGACCGGAAATTAATAGAAGAGAATTTACGGAAACTGGACGACGGAAAAAAACAGGTGGATTTTGCACATCAGTTTAAACAACTGTTTGTGGCCTGCCATGCCTACTATGAGGATGAAATTCACGCCAGCCGGTTACAACTGAGCCGGCTCAATCAGGCGCTGACCTTGGGCGGTGACGTATCAGAAATCACGGATTGCCTCAGCGAGCTGGCGACTGAGGTACATAAAGAACTGGAAGGGCTACAGGATGCCGAAGCGACTCTCCAGAAACTGCAGCGGGAATTTTTTGCAGAAATCAAATTTGTAGCGGATACAGTGGGCATTGCTATGCCGGAACCTTCTGAAATAGAGCTGCGTAAAGATGAACTTACAGACCCGGCCGCGTTGACCCAAAAATTGCTCCAGGAACCCCAGCAGGCGAAAGCCGCCCGGCTGCTGAAAAAACTGACCGCTGCCATGCAGAAGATTGATCCGACTCCGGGGCAAAAACTTCCGGGAGGCCCGCTTCATAAAGAAGCCTTGTACAACTTGCTGAAAGAAAAAATAGGAGGATAAGCCATGGACAACCTTATAGAAATCAAGGAGAAAGCAAAAAAAATGCAGCAGGATGCGGATGCGCTCTTTGCTTCTTTGACAGAACTGCAGCAGGCCTCAGAAAAAAATCCGCAAGGGCTTGACATCACAAACATTATGCGACGGGCAGCCCATTCTCCATTGACCGGTCATCCATTGACCCGTTGTGCCGATAGCCTGGGTATTGAAGCGTATCTGGTCCTTCTTTCAGCCGTAGCCATGACCCAAGTAAAAGCGGATATAGAGAACTATCCCGTACTGTATCCTTGCAGAGTAGCAGCAGCTCTGGCAAATGGGAAAAAAGCGATGGAAGGGTATTTCCAAAAGGCACTGTTCCTGGAAGAAAAGACGATTCATCAGTATGTGGAAACCATTGCGGATTGCCAATTGGAAGAAGCCTTTATTCTGGATGCCATGCTTATGACGCTCCTGTATGATAAAGGGAATACAGCCAAACTGGAATTCATTGCTGAACTGGCAGCACTGCTGAATATAACAGAGTCACATTTGACAGAACTGGTGGAAATAGCTAAAGTTGTAGTAGAAACAACATCTTTGAATTGTAAATTCGAACAAATCCATATGCGGCTGGATGATTTACTGTTCTATTTGAAAAAACATCCTGGAATGGCTATCGTTACTCCACGAGCCGCGTTCTTTTACCAGAACGAAGACGTTTGGAAACAGGATTTTTCAGAACTTGAAGGCTTGGAAGAAGTATGTTTTGAAGATATCACCCTAGATGGGAAAAATCGGGAAATTCAGGAGTCTTTTTCTTTTTCTAACTTCAAAAAATTGACTTTTCAGCATTGCGTATTTGAAAACTTTAAAGGGGCCTTTAAAAATAAAACACTTTTTCATTTTACATGCTTAGAAAAAGTAGAATTTCTCCATTGCATCGTCAGAAATTTTAGAGCATGGGAAGGTTATATAGAAAAACCCTACTTTTTTACTAGTTTTAATATTTTACAATTATCCATCCAAGATTCAACATTTTCTAATATTGATGCTTCTAGAGCTCAGTGGTGCGATGCCATCATTGGAAGAAGTTGGGGAGATACAAAGCGATTCTTTATAGGGAATACAAGATTTGATGAATGTGGTAGAGAAAAGTATGATTATTTATTTGAATGCAATGTGTCCAAAGAAACTGAAAAATGCAGGATGATAAATTCTTCTCCAATCTAAAAGAAAGGAATAGGATTACCTATGAAAACTGTTATTGATTTAATTCAGGAAGTTAAGACGCTGCAGGCTTCCTTTACCGACGTGTGCCGTGATTTGACCGAATGGGAAGCGGCACAGCAACAGCCCGTCGAAGTAAATATTGAAGATTTTATGCACAAGGGATCCTGCTTTCCCATCCAGGGGCATGCCCTGAGCCAGGTGCAGGAACCATTAGTACAGGAGGCGTACTTGACCCTGCTATTAGCTGTAGCGGAAAAAGATGCAGGCCTTCAAATTGAGGAACATCCCGTTCTTTATCCCTGCCGCGTCGCGGCTGCATTGCCTTCACAGCCAGATATGGAATTGTACTTTAAAAAGTCCCTTTTGCTGGATACCCACAGTATATACCAGTACGTAGATTCCATTCGTACTCATCAATTGGAGGAAGTCTTTTTGGTTGACAGCCTGTTGCTGACTTCTCTTTACGATAAAGGAAATAAGGGAAAACTAGAATTCATTGCGGATTTGGCTACCCTCTGGAGCGTATCTTCGGAAAAATTGGAAGAACTGCTGCTCATCGTTCAAGCTTCGTTACAAGAAGAAAACATTTTCTGCCATGATTTCCGCGAACTCTGTGCATCGGCTTTTCACAAATACATGCCCTATTTGAAAGCATGTACGTTGTTGAGTGTCGGTTTTCCAGCGTCTTTTTACTGCACTACCTTCGGCAAGACGGTGGAACTGACACCGGAACTGGAACATACCTTATCAAGGCAGTGGGCATCGATTAAGGGGAAAAAGGAAGTGCTCCTGGAAGATGTCCGGTTTGTCCGGAAAGAATCCCAAGAAGAAGCGAAAATTTTTGCCAAGTTAAATAAAGATAGATTCAATCGACTGGCAGGTGTCTTTTCATTTTCCGACATTGAGAAACTGAGCATAGTGAACTGTCAATTTGCTCATTTTCTCCGCCCGCTTTTTACTGCCAGTGGGATTAAGAAAATTGAAATCACCCAATCGTCCTTTACCGATTTTCGCGGGAGGGTTTTCCGGATAGAAGAAAGCACAGACTCTCTTGCCATTTCCCAGTCAACCTTTTCGAAGTGCCTGCTAGACTTAAGGAATGCTGCTTATTATAATGGTGGTATTCCTGAGGGCTGTATTGGAGTTGTCAAGGGACTTCGTGCTTTCAAATCTACGAAATGTCGATTCGATTCGTGTTACCTTATAATGGCAAACACTGGTAGCGCTGACCCTGAGAGGATTTACTTATTTTCACAAAATGATTCTTATGGAATTGTTGGTATACCTATGTTTTTTAGGAAGAGTAAATCTGATAGTGAATCCTGCAAATTCCAAGATGAAGGCAGCCAAAGAAACAATTCCGCAAATATCTTCCCATAAAAGAAAGAAGGTCCATTTATGTCTATTACTTTTGCTAAGACCGAAGAAAAGGTTCGTGCGTTTCAACAAATGGAGGAGATATACCAGCAAGCCGCCAGGGATTTGAAGCCCGTTGCTGAGCCAGAGAATCTGAAGGAAATTGAACAGCTGGCCAACCATTTCCAGAAGAAGGTAAATGATTTCTTCCGGAAGGATAGAAAGCTGAACCTGGGGATTGTAGGCCGGGTCAAGGCCGGCAAGTCTTCCTTTCTCAATATGCTGCTGTTCCAGGGGAAAGATGTGCTTCCCCGCGCTTTTACACCGAAAACTGCTACGCTGACCAAAATCGAATACGGGCCGCAGAACAGTTTAGAGGTAAAATATTATTCAACCGAAGAATGGGAAGAGCTGAAGAGACTGGCTAATGCAGAGAATACTAGTGAAGTCGGCAGAGCTGCCAGGGAACTGGTTACTGCCCTTGAAATCAATGGAATTAACGCCAGGGAGTACACGGAAAAAGGAAGCGAGAAATTGGAATTCCCTTCTGAAGCAGAAATGATGGGGATTCTCAATCATTATGTAGGAGAAAACGGGGAACTGACTCCTTTAGTCAAGAGTGTCGTCCTGACGCTCAACCGGAAGGAACTGGAAGGCCTTTCGATTGTCGATACGCCGGGGCTCAATGACCCAGTTATTTCCCGTACCTTGCAGACGAGGGAATTTTTGGAACTTTGTGATGCCGTCTTTTTCCTGAGTCCAGCTTCCAATTTCCTGAATCAGGGGGATGTAACGCTGTTGCAGGCGCAGCTTCCTCAAAAGGGGGTCCGAAAGTTGGTTCTTATCTGCAGCCGTTTTGATGAAGGGCTGGTGGATGCCAGCTATGATTTTGACAGTCTGGAAGAAACACTGGCAGATACCAAGAAGAGACTCCGAAACCAGGCGCTTAAAATCTTCCATCCGAAAGACACTGACCAGACAAATATCAATACGGAAAAACTGCTGGAAGCCTGCAAACATCCTCTTTTCCTTTCTTCCTTATTCCACACCATGATTGGACGTTCTTATGAACAGTACAATGCCCTGGAGAAAAAAGCATATGATGACCTCAATGAGGAAACTCAGGACTTGGATGACGCCTTAATACAGGAAATAGGGGATATTAGTGCGATAGAGGAAGAACTGGCCGCTATCGTTCAGGAAAAGGATAGCATGCTGGCAGACAAGGCCGAAAATTTCGTTCCTGCTGCCCGCCAAGAACTGGCACAGGTCCTGAAAAATCAGCAGCGTATTGTCCTTCAACATTTGAATATCCTGGCCACGCGGGATAAAGAAGCCTTACTGAAACAGCGCCAAAAACTTCAAAATCAAATCCATAGCATCCAGGCACAACTGGAAACCGAGTTTGGCAGTCAGGATAATAAAGTAGAACAGATGAAAATCTCTTGTCTGCAAGACCTTCGCCGGGGCAGCCGGGAATATGGCACTGTATCAGATCGGACGGGCACAGAAACCCAGACAGGATTCCGTCGGGTCAGTACTTCTCACTGGTATAATCCGTTCAGCTGGGGCTCATACCGTTGGGATCCTTATACGTATGAATCGAACTATACCTACGTCGATGTAAGTGATGCCTTGGACAACCTGCGGAATTACGCCAATGAATCTTCCGGATGTATCGAAGAAGGATTTGCCGAAACCTTGAATCTGAAAAGCTTTAAAAATCAGTTGTTGAAGGTAATTGTGGAACACTTTGATTTGGGATCGGCAGAATACAGTCCGGATTATTTCCGGTTGGTGACAGAACGTACTTTGAACAACATTCGCTTCCCAGTAATCCACCTTAGCCTGGATTCTTTCCTGAACAAGATATCTTCCCAGTTTTCCGGAGAAATCCGCGATGGAGAAAAAAGGAATGAGCTGAAAAATCTATTGGCTGCTACCATAGGAGAGATGTTTACGTATTTAGCTCAAGAACTTGAAAAGGAAACCCAAAAATTTCATGAAGAACTGAAAAAATGCAAAGAGATATTTGCTCAGCAGCTCATGCAGAATATCAATGATGACTTTGAAAAAATCGTGGGGGAAATACTCGTTATTCCCATTCCGACAATGACGCTCGCAGCAAGAGTGATCGGCAGAATATCCTTCCCGGAGATAGTTCCTCCTATGATAATAGCGAGGCGATGAGCCGTACGAAGAGCGATAACTTTGGCGTAGACTTTCGCTTGGAATGGAAACCGGATACGATGACTCAACTTATCTTCCGCCCGAGTTTCAGCTTCAGCCACAGCATGAACGACAATTTCAGTGATGCTACCACCTTGGATAACGAACGGGATACGGTCAATACCAACAAATCCAGTAATTACTCGGAAAGTAACGGGTACAACCTAAATGCCAGCATCGATTTCAGCCGTAAGCTGAATAACAAAGGACGTGTGTTCAGCGCCACCCTTTCTGGAGGCAATAGCGATTCGTACAGTGACGGCATG
>OGYE01001371.1_pt1 | contig 15841 bp, 11 predicted proteins | sample 1576471 | NCBI WGS metagenome assembly OGYE01 (sample SAMEA3541532, study PRJEB24748) | human gut metagenome | biome: human gut; feature: human-associated habitat; material: faeces | place: China | collected 2012
GGCTATGGACGAGGCAGACCGCACGAAGCGGATCGGTTATCTCGGACATGATCCGGAGTTGTTTTTTGACAGTGTGGAAAATAATATTTTGCTCGGTGACAAAAAAGAGGCAGACGATTACTTAAAGGCAGTGTGCATGGAACAGGAAACTGCAGAGATGGAGGATGGAAAACAGACCGCGGTTGGAAATGGCGGAGTACGTCTCTCCGGCGGTCAGGCAAAGCGTCTTGCACTTGCAAGGACACTCTGCCACAAAAAGCCGGTTCTGATTCTGGATGATCCTTTTTCGGCACTGGACAAAAACACGGAAAAACAGATTTTTGCCAATTTGAAACAGCAGACGAAAGACAATATTGTTTTCTTAATTGCTCACCGTTTATATCTGTTTCCTCAGATGAATCAGGTCATCTGGATGGAAGATGGAAAGGCGGTGGCCGGTACACATGAAGAAATTCTGGAAAAGATACCGGAGTACCGCAGTCTGTATGAGACACAGAGCGATGAAAGAGAGAATGCGAAAGTGGAAACGGAAAATAGAAAAACAGTTTCTGAACATGCAGAGAAAAGGAGGAGTGACAGATGAGACAGGAAAGACAGGTAAAAAGTGTGATCCTGGAAACAATCAAAAAACAGAAAATGCTGTCTGCCGGAATCCTGACCGCAGTGATCGGAGCAGTTGTGGCAGCGCTGATTCCGCCGCTGATCCTTGCAAAAATCATTGATACAGTGACAGCCGGTAATGAGGCGGCGTTTTCTGTGATCCTTCTCTATTTTGTCCTGCTCGCACTTACCGGAATATTGGAAGCTGCGAGGTGCGTCGGCGCTGGGCAAGGAGTGGTACGAGCACAGCGAAGGCTTCTGCGATGCCCTCAAAGGCAAGACCCGCACCGAGATCGCCGGGCTTTCCGGCGGCGATGCCGACCTGAAGGCTCTGTGTACCATTGACATCACCGATCTGCAAAAGGCGGCGCTGGATGCCCTGAGCTGAGGAGGAAGCCCTTTTCGGTCTCGCAATCGCGCACCGGCTCTCCCGGATAGGTGGCATTCCGCTGTGTTTTCAGAGAGAAACCTCTCGCCGCGTCTGGCAGCTGCCGACGCGGCGTTTTTGTTTTGTCAAAATGACCGCTTTGCCGTGGTAAAGCGATAAAGATTTGAGCAAACTGCGAAAAATCAGTTTTCCCCCTTGCCAAACGGCAGAAAACGCGCTATTCTATAACCACAGTTTACCACTTTAGCATGGTAAAATGGTAAATCGAGAGGGAAGCGGGACGCAGAACGTCCCCCATGGGAGGAAAAAGATATGAAACTCAAGCGTATTGCAAGTGCATTTCTGGCCGGTGCTCTGGCACTGAGCCTTGCAGCCTGCGGCGGCAGTGCATCCACCTCTGCTGCGGCGTCTGCTTCCGGCAGCGCAGCCGGTTCGACTTCTTCCGCAGCGGGCAGCGATCTGGACTACATCAAGGGCAAGGGCAAAATGGTCATCGGCTACACCGTGTACGAGCCCATGAACTACACCGACGCCGACGGCAACTTTACCGGCTTTGATACCGAACTTGCCACTGCTGTGTGCGCAAAGCTGGGCGTAGAGCCGGAGTTCGTGGAGATCAACTGGGACACCAAGGTGGTGGAGCTGGACGCCAAGAGCATCGACTGCATCTGGAACGGCATGACCCTGACCGAAGATATCATGGCAAACACCGCCACCACCAGGGCCATGACCGTGAAGAAAATGGAAAACCGCTTATCCGGCAGCCAGTGGTACATGGCGGTGCGGGAGATCAGGGGAAAGGCCAGATCCACCAGAGAGATCATGAAAGCGCAGATGATATCCAATGCGAAGAGCCGGCGGTGGGGCCGGAAATAACTGAGGAAAATGGCCAGAGGCCGCTTGGTCTGAAAATCCTTGGTGGTCATGGTGCGCTGAATCTCCTGTTCATATACTTGCCGCAGCGCAAAAGGCGATGCAGATTTGATTTTTTATTATACCATGTTTTTTTCCGCATAGCAAGCGGTGGCCGGTGGGAGTTTTGATCGAAAGCAAATCAAAACCTCCGGCTAAGCTGGAGGTTTGACCAGGCCCTATAAGGGCCTATTACGGACGAAGCCCCTTAAGGGGCCCGAAAGGTCTGCCGGCCGCATTCCTTCTCAGGCTACCCTTTAAGGGGTTTTTATTGATGCCTTGGGATTCTTACTACCCGTAAACGGGTCCTGCGGTGGCTTCTGCTGCGTCTGCCTTGGCGTTGGCACGGAGCTCGTTTACCTTGGCGCTGGTGTCAACTGCTGTTTCTGCCGGTGCGCCGGAAATCTTGGCAGAGGTTTCGCCGGAGTCGCTTCCGCAGGCGGTGAGCGCAGCGCAGAGTGCAATGGCTGCCATCAGAGCTGCAACTGTTTTGTTTTTCATGCTTGTCATCTCCTATTGTCGGGTTGGGTGAGAAACGGATTCAACAAGAATATCATATCATAGTTCTGCAATGTGTGCAATATGTGTACCAAATTGTAACGAATGTGATACTGCTTTGTCGCTTTCACATTGCCTTGCGGTACAGCGCTGCGATTTCCGCTTGCGTGAACACCACCGGATGATTGGCGACACCGGCAGCGGAAACCTTCATGCAGTTCTCCGCCATCCACGGGATATCACGTTCCGACAGCCCCAGCTGAGAGAGGGTGCAGGTCAGCTCCAGACCGTGCAGCAGCCTGCGCAGCTGCGGGGCGCAGTCTTCTGCGGTCTTGCCGCCCAGAAGCTGGGCGATCTTTCCGTAGCGGACGGGGTCGCCGTGACAGGATGCCGACCGCAGCCGACTACGCAACCGGTCTCGCACTCGGTGTCGTATGCTTCAATGTAGCTAACCTCTACGCAAAGCACATCTCCATCATCAACCATGCAAACCTCGGCTTCAGTATTCATACCTTCGCTTTCATGGTCATCCTGATGGCGATTCTGAATATGACGAATATCCTGCCGGAAAACGTGAAGGCCGGCGCAAGGGGCACGTCCGAGGGAATTGTTGCCGAATCCCATCGCCTTGCACATGGCATAGCTGGCGTTGATTCCGAGAATCCAGTCCGCCTTGTTGCGGCTGTCGGCAGCAAGGAACAGGCTGTCGTAACAACTGTCTGGTTTCAGATTTTCCATACCTTGACGTACAGATTCGTCGGTGAGAGAGGAAATCCACAGACGGAAACAAGGCTGTGTACAGTTTAGGTATTGATAGACATAGCGGAATGTCATTTCCCCGTCACGGCTGGCATCGGTAGCCGCAATGATGGTGTCACATGCCTGGAACACTTTTTCGATTACTTTAAGCTGGAGTACGGCATCAATCTCCGGTATCCATCCGTTCTCAGTGCGTGTATGACGTACCATTAGCTCAAATTCGGACGGGATGAAAGGAAAATCGTTTCGTTCTAGCTTCTGGGTTCCGTAGTCCTTCGGCATGGCCAGTGACAGCATGTTCCCGAAAGTCCACGTAACCATGTAGCCGTTTCCTTCCACATATCCGTTTCTTACTTTGGTTGCACCGATGATTCTTCCGATTTCTTTTCCTACACTTGGTTTGTCTGTTAATATGGCAATCATGATAAATTCTGTTTTATATCTTTCCATACGGACTTACCGTATGGAAAGAGAGATGATACATTATGGATTCTTATTCACCTGAAGGGTTGATACCGTTTATGCTGATGACCGGATTTCCATTCTCGTCTTCAATCAGATTGAGTGTGGCATCCATGGTCAGTGAGAATACAGGTGTCTTGATTTTAATGGACATGACATTGGTTTCCTCTCCCTGAAGGAGCAGGTCCAGGTTTTCGTCCTTTTCAATTTGCGATCTGCTGATACCTACCGATTCCAGTTTTCCCCAGTCGATTTGTTCAGCCTTGTAGATATGATGATTGGTCTTGTTCATGTTTTTTCCTTTTTTAGTAGTTGATGATTTGAATCCTGTTTTGCTCAGACAGCCTGTTTTGCTCCCTTCTTCTGTTCCTGCTGCTGGGTATTGTCAGTCTGTGAAGCACGCTGTGAAGTATTGCGACGGACATCCGGATTCTCCTGGAAGAATTGCATCTGTCCGGTATTAGCATTGATTTTTATGTATGAATCGAACTGTTTGCCGTTGTGACCTTTCATACCCGTTACGAGGATAGCCTTTCCGTCCTGAAGATTTGCTTTTTCCTGTGCCGAAAGCAGGTGTCCGTAAACCTCGGCAGGGATGGTCGGTGTCTGTCGTTCGTTGAAACCGTCCGGAGTTCTGGAATACTGGGGTCTTCCGCTCACAAGATCCAGCTTGACGAATGATGAGAATTCCTCACCTTTACGGTTGATCATGTTCTCAAGATAGATGGGCTGTCCTTTGCGTAACGCTTCCTTGTCTTCCGGTGTGAGCTGTACCGAACAGATTTCCTTCGGTATGTAGATTTCTCCCGTTTCCGGATTGTGGCGCGTATATTGGAGACCGCCTGTTACCTTGTCCATGGTAACGAAGGAGGAAAACAGCTCGCCGTTCTTTCGTTTCATATCCTCTACAAGGATGGTGTGTCCTTCGTTCAACGCTTTGAGCTGCATGGGGGAAAGCGGTACACCGCCGAGCGTCTGCTGATTGAAGGCCTGGTCTTTCGGGAAGATAAATTCGATGCCTCTTCTTTCCGCACTGTATTGCAGATTGGCATTAAACTCTTTACCTTGATTGGACTTCATTCCCTCTACGAATATCTGTTCTCCGTTTTTCAGTTTTTGAATTTCTTCCGGAGTCAGAGTCACACCTTTGATTTCATTCGGGATATAGACATGTTCCTGTCGGACGGCTACCAGTTCGTTGGTATTCTTGTCGATGGAAATCAGACACGGCTCTGTCGTGTTGCCACGCAGGTTAAGGTCAGCCACGCGTCCCATGTTTCCACTTTCACGCAGGTTCTTTTTGTCCTCTTCCGTGAAGATATGTCCGAAATAAGGACGGTCCAGTTCCGGTTCTTTTCTGATACCGTGGATACCCAGCATGACCTGCCCACCGTTGGATATGAATGAAAGGCGTGCGTCCAGCTTTGCGGTCAGTACCCCAGGAATGTTGAGTGTCAGTGGCATGGTCCTGTTTGTCTTGTATCCTTTCAGCATGCTGTCAAGCTGTCCGGACTGCTCCAGCATTTCCTTGGATATGCCGAACTTACCCAGTTCTTCCCAGTTAATCATGTTCTCGTTGTAGCGGTATGTGGGTGTCTGCTGGCGTTGCGGTTCCTGCTGTTCACGTCCCTGTGCGGCAGCTTCCACCTGTGATACCTGTTCAGGTTGTGCCTGTGTTGTCTGTTCCTGCTTCTTTGCCATTGTTGTTTCCTCCTCTTTTGTTTGACTGTTTTTCTGATTGTTTGCCTTCGGTACGATTTCATAGCGTTTCAGGAATTCCTTTACCGCATCTGTTTTCTTGCCTTCGGCCAGGTCCTTGAGAGCCTGTTTGTTCTGCTTGTAATCGTTGAAGGTCATACGGATAAGTCTGAAGTGCGTAGGCTCCTTCAGCTGGCTCCAGAAATTCTTGATGAAGTTTTCGAGAATACTCGAATTCTTGTCGAATTTCAGGAATGAGTTCTCATTCTTCTCTTCCGGTGCAACCGTCTGATAATTGCCTTTCTCGTCCACCTTGCTGACCACTCCCAAACCTTTCTTTGGATCATTCTTGTTATGTACCAGCAGAAGCTCGTCAATTTGTTCTACATAAGGCTTTTCCGGTTTCTTTGTTCGGCTTTGCCTTTTTTCCTTGTCAGGACTGTTTTCTTGTGCCATAATCTTTTGTTTTGAGTGACTACTTGATTTGTTTCACAGTCCAAATGTAAGATGATAAATTGAGTTAATGAGTGATATACAAATAGATGGCGTTAGATGTCATTAGATATCATCAGATGTCATAGCGGAGATAGGAAAGAATGTAGAAACAGCAGGAAAAAAGAATGAAAAGAAGTAGGAAGAGTAGGAGTAAAAGCATAGCGAAGCCACCGGGACTATGCAGATCAGAGGGAGCTGAAATCCCTGTCTTGTTTCGGAATTTGATAAGCAGGCTATGTCTTATTATTGAGGAAGGTGAATTTTCACGGTATTTGTGAGGGCATATATGGAATATATGGATAGCCGCCTTTGATTTACGGCTATGCGTCACGTCGGTCGCAGTTAATCCCTGTAATCTTTCATTTAATGCCAATACGTTTGCCGCCGCATTCTTTTTCAGGTGAATTTTCATGGCGTTAGCCATAAAGAAAATTCTCCTGAAAAAAGGAATAAATGCGGCTGGCAAATCAGGATTGGCATTTACCTTTGATGTAAGGGATAAACTATATTTTAGAAATCAATTTAGATTCCAGTTCTTATGTGAGCCTCTAGTGGACTACGTATTTTTGCAACTCCTAGGTTTAGTATTTTGTGTCTAAAAACAAGATTTATGATGCGACGAAAGAATTTGCAGAAATTTACTATAAGGAACATAAAGTAACCTATAAATCCAGGTCGGCTTTGCTAAAAATCTTGAATGAAAGATATGGGCATAAATCAATGATTATAGTATCTCAATTGCTCATCCTTAATAGTCTGATTATATTGGGAATCCGACTCTGTCAGCCACAATAATGGATTGCCTAGTGGCTAACTCAAACAATATTGAGTGGAAAGGTGAATTCATGAGACAATGAAAGAAAAATAATTTACATTATAATATCTAGTAGTTATTGTAGAAATTTTAGTTTGAAAAACCTTTTACATATTGATTAGATAATATTGTTGAAAATATCAATTTTCTTATTTTAAAAAAATAAACAGTATATTCTGTATGTTATATGGAATTTAATTTTTATGTTTGCAAAGACATTAGAATTTACTACTATATAAACAGGGTAATTTCTTAAAAATAATTCTATTACTGTCCCATTAAATCGGGACGAATTAAATGTGAATCAAATAATTCTGGGGCAGTAGAGACTTTAATGATAATAGACGACCCACGAATTGATATTGGAACTTCCAGTAATCATATATGTATTAATGAATTACAAACGAAATGTTAAGAGTGTCATTACAGAATAAAATCCTTTTGGGGTATTTGTTATTAGTGATGGTTATTAGTAGTATGACCGCCATATTGTTGCATGAACGGAAACGGATGCATGAAATAGGAGCAGAAACCACGGAAATACGTAAAATCCGTAAGGATATAAATATAGTCCACCGATGTATAACGGAATTGGCAACACATGGAGAATCTGTCATTACATGGAATGAGATGGATTTTCAGAAATACAGAAATCTGCGACAGGGTGTTGACAGTCTGCTACAGGTAATGAAGCAATATGTGGGCGGTTTTGTGCATACGGAACAAATAGACACTCTTTGTAATTTGCTTGAAGAAAAGGAAAATCATCTGTTACATATTATGGAAACTGTTGCGATACAGAAAAAGACAGATAGTCTCTTAGTGAATCATTTACCGGAAGTGGCCAGAAGAGCGACCCGTGTAAGGATTGTTACACAGAAGAAAAGTGGTATAGCCGGATTTTTTGGTGGCAAGAAAAGTGTACAGGTTCTGCCTTCTGCTCAAGAACTACATGCTTTTAGTGACAGTTTGATTGCCTTGCAACGGATACGTACTGTAGAAATGGAAATTTATGCAGACAGTCTTCGCTCCAGAAATCGTACTTTGAACCGTGAGTTGTCACAGTTGATCAGTAGCCTTGATAATCAGGCGCAGGCGGTATTTGCTCAAAAAGATCAGAAAATAGCAGAAGCACAGGATTTATCTTTCTTCATGTTTGCTATAATTATAGCATTTGCAATTATTCTACTGTTGATTTCTTTTCTTATCATACGTTCCGATTTACGTAAGGAAGAAAGAATTAAATCCAGATTAAACCAGGTTATTAGTGAAAATAAAGAATTGCTGGAGATGCGTAAGCGCATTATCTTGACTGTTTCACATGATATACGTGGCCCTCTTGGTAACATTCATAACTGTGCTGATTTGGTATCACAGACCCGGGAAAAGAAGAAACGTGAATCATATCTGGAGGATATACGTCACTCCTGCCATCATATTCTTCATTTGGTCAATGATCTGATGGATGCTTATCGTATTAGTGAAGTCGGTGACTTACGTAATGATACACCATTTGATCTGAATCGTTTTCTGAAACGTATTTCTGATGAGTTTTCCCGTAAGGCTATTTCTAAGGCTTTGATTTTGTACTCGGTACATGAGAATTGTAGTTTAACAGTAAAAGGTGATGCGGACAAATTGGAACAGGTTCTGGATAATTTATTGACAAATGCTATAAAGTTTACTCCATCGGGAACCGTTAATTTCCATTCAGGATATTCTGATGGGAAACTGCATATTGAAATCAGGGATACTGGAATCGGGATGGATGAAGAAACATTGAAAAGAATCTTTGCTCCATTTGAACGCGCTGCACAAAATGTTAATTCAGAGGGCTTTGGTCTTGGATTATTCCTGACAAAAGGCTTGGTAAAGGTTTTGGACGGAACAATGGATGTGGAAAGTGAGCCTGGTAAAGGAAGCGTATTCAGACTTGAATTTCCCTTACCTGAAACAGATGAACCTGCAGAGGAAGATAAACAGGAAAACAATCAGATATTTATGCTTCCTAAAAAGGTACTTGTTGTGGATGATGATCCGATACAGTTGAAAATAGCGGAAGACATGCTTGGTCGTAATGGTATAACCTGCACTATATGTATGAATATTCAAGAAGTTGTTGCTGCTCTGGAGAAATCGGATTATGATATAGTACTAACAGATGTACAGATGCCAGAAACTGATGGGTTTGGTCTTTTGAAACTGCTTCGTAATTCAGATATTGGTAACTCAAGAAGCATTCCTGTAGCAGTCATGACCGCGCGTAGTGATGGTAATACAGGGATATATGAAAAGGAAGGATTTGCAGGTTATATTCATAAGCCGTTCAATATTCATGGATTGCTATCTTTTTTATCGACTATCATATCCTATACAAGAGTTTCAAATGCCGGAAACTTTGATTTCTCCTGCTTATTGAAAGACATAGACGATAATGGATATATGCTGTCACTCGTTATTGATGAATCCAGAAAAGAACTTGCTGAGATGGAATTAGCCTTGAAAAAGTATGACCGTGAATTAATGCGGAAGATTATTCACCGGATGATGCCAGTATGGGAAATTCTTGGTAAGGAACGCTTATTACGTGAATTCCAAAAGGAACTACATAATAATGAAAGTGTTAATGAAATCATTGGGGAATATGCCCGGCAGGTTATTGACATTCTTGAAAAATTGATAGAAGAAACAGAAAAAGAACTTGGGAAATATGAAAATACTGATAGTTGAAGACAATATGATACTTAAGGTTATGATAGAAAAGTGGCTGCAAAAAGCCGGTTATGAAGTTCTGACCGCTATTGATGAGCCCGGAGCACGTAGTATTCTGAAGAAACATGAAATCAGCCTAGTGTTGGGGGATGTACGTTTGCCTGAAGGAAACGGTATCAGTCTTCTGGAATGGATGATGCATTGCGGTATGGAAATTCCTTTTATTGTCATGACAGATTATGCCTGTATCTCGGATGCTGTACGTGCAATCAAGCTGGGAGCTAAGGATTATCTGGAAAAACCTGTCCATCAGGAACAACTTTTTGAATTAATGCACAGTATGTTGAAAAGTCCGGTTATAGTACGTAAAGAGCGTTCTTTTGTAGAACGTACCAGCGAAGCTGCACGGAAAGTCGCTTCTTTTGCCCGTCGTGTGGCACCATCAGACCTTTCAGTTATGATACTTGGTCCGAGTGGTAGCGGTAAGGAAGTGATAGCCCAGATGATACACCGTTATAGTGACAGGAGTGATAAACCTTTCGTTGCAGTCAATTGTGGAAGCATACCTAATGATTTACAGGCTTCTGAATTTTTTGGTGCGGTCAAGGGTGCTTTTACCGGAGCTGTAGCAGACAGGAAAGGACATTTTGAAATAGCCAATGGAGGAACCTTGTTTTTGGATGAAGTCGGCAATATGCCTTATTCCATGCAGATTCTTCTCCTTCGTGTTCTTCAGGAAAAGGAGTTTAATCCTGTAGGAAGTGATAAAGTGAAGCGTACGAATGTGCGCATTATTTCAGCTACCAATGAAAATATGAAAAAAGCTGTAGAAGAGGGACGTTTTCGTGAGGATCTTTATTATCGTCTTGCTGAATTGGAAATTTTACAGCCACCGTTAAAAGACTGCAAGGACGACATTCTTCCACTTGCCGAATTTTTCAGAAAAGAACATTCCTATAGAATACCTGTTAAGAATGAAGGTTTTACAGAAGAAGCGAAGGCATGTATGTTGGGTTATGATTGGCCGGGTAATGTGCGGGAACTGAGTGCAAAAGTCAAACGTGCGGTCATTGTGGCAGATAACGTATTGTTGGATGTCTGTGATTTGGGATTGGATAATGTGGTTTGTGGTAGTAATTCGGAAATTTATATCATTCAGGAAAGGGAAAGGATACGAAATATACTGGAAAAAAATCACGGCAATGTCAGCCAGACAGCCATTGAACTGGGATGTAGCCGTACAGCTCTTTATAAGAAAATGAAGAAAGTCGGTCTGAAATAATTTTTTTATTCTTTAAGGTGGTATATCAGTCTGCATACATTGTTGCGGAAGAGACCGTAATTCAAACTGTGTCAATTCCTAACAAGTAAAATTATTTACAATTTTACTTTCGGATAAATATCTGAAAATCAGATATATTTGAAATAATGTTAGACCAAAGAAAAGACAAATTAAAGGATTAACACAGTTCTATTTACGTTCCCTAAATAAAGATTTACCCCTGCCACAGATAGCTATAGCAAGGGTAATTTCCTCAAAAAGGGAATTTTGATACACTCTCTCTTATTCTATAAATTGAATGACGATTGCGCCCAAGGAATAAAAAATACTAATGACAACACCCTCAAATCAATCTATCCTATCCAGCTCTATTGTAGCAACTTTCTCTTTGTCAGGACTTGCTTCATTCTGCATAAGGAGTATATGCTTTTTTGTATAGCTCTTAATAACCCAAGGAGCGCCACCTAAATATAAAGCATTACTATTAAATGTAACATATTTTCCTTCTATCGCGTAGGTAATATCAATTTCATCATAACCTTCCCAATTTACTTTTCCTGTTTGGGTATCTATAAATTGTATACCTACGCCTATATTTTGTACAGCCCAAGCAGCACAACTTCCTGTCCCACGCCATGAAGTTTGATAAAGGGCCTGAGGAGTAAGTTCTTCTTTTGGCTCCTCAGAATCTCTATCAACGCAGCTTGTCAAACCAATGTTTACTGAAAACAATACACCAAGCATTAACCAATAGAATAATTTAAAATAAGATTTCATATATTATTAATTAAGATTTTACACAAACTTCAAAATCACAACCCTATAATTGTATATAGATTAGCTAGCGTAGCTATTGATATTTGTTTTTCTGATAAATTGAAGGCCCATGAACTAAGACCATATACCTCTAGCAAACTCTCATCTCTTTCATCTGCAAAAAATGAAAAACAGAGTTTGGTAGTTGGGTCGTATAAATATTCCATATTAGTTGCCTCATGATAGTACTTACAGAAACCTTTTTCATTGAAGTTCTCCAAAACCATACATAGCGGAGAACGCATTTGAGGATTAATACGCTTTCTAGTATTATAACTTATCTGAATATCAGAGCTGAAATACCTTGATATTTCTGCCGATATAATTTGGGCTTTTTTGATAAAAACATTATCATCTTCATTTTGCCTTAATTCCGCATCCGTAGCATTACTTTTACTCAATACTATTTGGTCACCCTGTCTTGTTGTTAACACAGCAGCTACATCATATAAACTTTCTCCCGAAGCAGATGTCTTTGTCAATACTCTTGCAATCGTAATAGACGGAGTATAAAGTCTTGTAACAGGAAGAAGAATTTCCTTAGAAGTATCATCAAAACGTCTTTGAAAGTTTCTTTCCAGTACAAAATCCGACATTGGATATAATCCTTCTTCTATTAAATCAATCACTGTATGATTTTTTGAATCATTTAATGATTTTCTCCAAGATTGCAAGTTTATATTTATGTCTTTAAGTGCCATTGTAGTATTCACTACACCTGTTTCATCTTGAATACCACCCAATGTTTTTACACGTATAAATATATCTTGTCTTTTGTAAACTGTAGAATCAAAAGTACCATCCTTTCCATTAAATCCGAACGACCCATTAAGTGAATCACCTTTATATACAAGTGAAGCATTAATATTTTTCTCTAAGGATTTAGTTTTCTGTTCAACATTCGTATTTGAATCCGCATTACCCATATATTGCGCAAAAGCTCTTCCACCTGTATAATAACCAACAACAACAAAATCTCCATATGAATCAATGATAGATGATATAGGAGAGGTATATAAATTATTAATAAAAGACCTTCTTAAAAACTGCCTTGCAAACACTTTATTAGAACCATTGGAACTTAACAAGGTAAATTTGCCATGAGCAAACAATATATTCATTTCCCCATAAGCTTGTTCTTTTGATTCATTAATAAAAGTTCTAAATGTTTCGGTTGTCGTTTTCTTTTTCCCTATAGAAAAAAATCCTAGATTTAAAGAAAATCCACTTTTCACAGTTTTACTTATTGATGAAAAATGCGTATAATTATTAAAATCATAATAAGCAAACGATGACTGGTCGTTCCAGTTAGGATAATTTTCATCAATATATGATTCATCATATTCTTTTAGAGATTCAATATCAAGTATGGAATGCGTAAAGTTATCAAAATCACTTGGTATATAATTCCCCTTAAGCAATTTATAACCATAACCTAGATATTTATCAGTTCCCCCAATCATCTCACCACTTCTTGTCAACTCTTCATCAAAAGAAGGTTGTCCTGTAATAACATCTGGAAGAGATGGATTACGTTCTTGAAGAATCACATCATCACATGAATAATCAGTTTCAACCACTGTATTTTGCTGTGCGCATAAGTTCAAATCCTCTGAACAAGCTATAAACAATGGAGCTATAACAGATAAAATTATTATATATAATATTGATTTCATAATCTTTTCTTATTGCAGATTATTATTAGATAAACTTTTCATATATTCTTCTAAAGGAATTGTTACTATTTCGTCTGGTTTTGCCTTTGATGTAGTATTTATTATTCCATACCAAGAACCTTTAAATTTAACTTCTCTATCATTAGCCTCATTTCCATTACGATAAGTCATAGTAATAGTATAGTCAGCCTTTACACTATATTTCTTTAAATAAGTCGTTACTTTAATTAAAGATGGCTCATCAACTTCTACCGGAATAGTCACCGATAATGTTTTAGGTATCTCATACGTTGTGGAAGTATAAGGAGCTCTAGGCAAAAATATTGTTGAATCAGGCATTTCCCCACTACTAAAATTGCCAGGGGCAATAAATTGCCCGGCTATTATTGCAGGACGTAAAAACATTTGTTCTTCATTTGCCATTGGAATTTTCAAAGCTCCTTTTTCTGTATAACAAGAAGTATCTTTTACATCTTTTTTTGCATAAATTGTAATATTTGATGGTCCAGCAACTGCTCCTGTCTGACCATTTGAATACACAACAACAGGGTCTAATTCCGTCACTACAGCTTTAGGTTCAAATGCTATTTCTTTTACTTTAAATTTATCCTGAAACTCTAATAGAAACTCTTGCTGTGGTTGCTTATTATATTTTGCATACCCTACCTGCCCATTACTCTTTACTTCTATAGAATAATTAAACACACTCCAAGGATTATTGGGGTCTGCCGTTCCTAAATATGTCTGATTTTCAATATTAAAATATCCTTTATATGTTGATGGTATAAGGTCCCAACTTCCAGAACTTATATCTTCCGAGTCCCAAACAAAAACAAGTTTATTGTTTGGGTCATTGTTATATTGACCACAAACCAATGGCTTATTATAAGACTTTGAATAAATCAAATATGGTATTCCACTACTAGGTGGCAAAATCTTTAAATAGAATTTTGAAGAACTATAAGCTGAAAGTATCAATTCTTTTCTCATTCCTTGAGTAGAAAGATAAGGCTGTCCAACCACTCCACCTCCTCTGACTTTCAACGCAAAAGGAAGCTCTCTAACAGCATACATATTTGATGAATAAAATTCATCTGTCTCAGGATAATAAGAATAAGATTTCGTTTCTGGCTTTTTTTTAAACTCATCTATATTAGAAAACAGACTCACAGAGTCAGCAACAGAGATAGCTCTTGACTGGATTGAACTTTCTGATGTTTCCGAAAAATCATATAAAAGTTCAGAACTTTTTTCACAAGAGACAAGACCAATAGTCATTGCTCCTACCAATAATTGACTTACGCCCCAAAAAGAATAGAATTTTTTTTTCATAAATATAGTTTTAAAATTATGTCCTTAGAAACAAATACACAATAGAGTTCACGTAGATTTACTTTCTGACGCACGCGAATACGCCACATATACAAAAGGACGAAGAGAAAACAAATCCATGATGCCAAAAACTTTTAGGTAAATATATAAATAGCTCTTACAGCATATTACGTTAAGAGCTATTTATCCCAAAAAGTCAGTTATATTTTACTTAATTTCCCGAAAGACTTAGCCAAAGACGAACTGTTCTTTTAGCCTTATTCTGTTCTCCTTCTAGAATCTTTGCATCACCTTTCTTATAGCTTATTTTTAATTGAGAATCAGTCTGTATAGCATCATATAGAGGAAGCAAAAAGAAATTATCTTCATCTAAAAGTTTTTCCATTATTAACGGAATAATATTTTTACCCATCGCTTGCATTTCTTTAAACTGTGGTAATGTTGTATAAGCGAGAGTACTTGAACTATATTTAGTTTGTGGATTTATTGAAATTTCTTCGTTCCATGAATTAAACAAATCGTTAAACTTAGTCTTTACCTCACAATTAATATTTGCAGCTTTATCAATGACAGCTTGTTTTTCTGCATCAGAAAGTTCAATATCTTCTTGTGCTATCTGTTTTGCAAGTTCCTTTATCTCCGACATATCAGTCTTTGTTCTACTCTCGATAAAAGAAACCAAAATTCTACCATACAAAGTGCCAGATAGCTCACTCCTTTTATGGGTAATACGCAAATAACGCCCAAGTTTTGACTCCCAAGTACCGCTACTATATACAACACTTCCATGAGTCATATCTATACTACTTGTTCCCCAACCATCAACAGTAGCATTGCTACCTTCTGTACTAGTCTGTTCATAATTACAAGACGAACCATATAAAGTTTTAGCATTTTTATACTGTTCTATAAAATCATTGTAAAAAGATTCTGGGTCAATCCATTTGTTAGTTATCCCCATAGAATAAGCAATACAATTATATGTACCTGTTGCTTCTCCTGTTACAGAAATATTATTTACATCTAAATTTGGGAAATCCTTTTTAAGATTATCCTTTTCCGCTTGTGTAGGAACCCTTCTCATAGAAGCAGCTCTAGTAGTAAGTTCGTTTGGATTGGCATTATCCTCCACAGAACCAATCTCTTCGTTTTGCTGACAAGCAATAAGACTAAAAGAGAAACCTAATAAAATTAAAATTTGTTTTCTCATAAAACGATATTTTTAAGTTAGTAATTATTCAGCAAATGCATTTGCATATCGCAAATATACAATACAAATTGTATATAATATAAGAATTATATTGTTTTTTCCACTGTTAATGCTTAAAAACATAATATATTTGCTATTTTTGCAATATACAATCTAAATTATACTAATATGGAAAAAACTTATCATT
>OGYE01001375.1_pt1 | contig 15801 bp, 15 predicted proteins | sample 1576471 | NCBI WGS metagenome assembly OGYE01 (sample SAMEA3541532, study PRJEB24748) | human gut metagenome | biome: human gut; feature: human-associated habitat; material: faeces | place: China | collected 2012
AAGATCGTCCTGCATGATGTCACGGCCAGTGTCGAGCGGGAGGACCGCATCGGCATCGTGGGCCAGAACGGCGCAGGCAAAACGACCCTGCTGAAGATCCTGACCGGCGAGTATACGGACTATGAGGGTGTTACCCCAATAGCGGTGTAAAAGGTATTTTCCTTCGGCTACCTCCATAGCATATGTTGTGTTTTTGGTATTGAGATAAAATATACCGTTTTCTTTTTCAAATATTATCATTACATCACGCAGCTTTCAAAAATAGTTATACCACATAACCTTTAATAAGTAAACATTTTTTCACCTTTTTTTAACATAACTATGCTGCGCGGTTATTTTGCTTTAAAAACAGTTTTCACTCCGTTTTCCTCATAAAACAGGTCTATACCGACGCTGTTTTCTTCACAACAATCACCCACGGTCTTTGCCGCCGTAATATATTCGCAAATTGAACGGTTTGTTGCATACCATATATCGCTCTTACCGGAAAGCTTTTCGCAAAGCGCCTCCATATCAGCCCAGCGGTCAGTGTCGCTTTTATCAAGCTCATAGGAATGTCCCCAAATATAAAAAAGCTTTAAATCCTTGCCGCCGTCACTCAAAAATTCATCGGTAAGTCGGTTTATTTCGGGGTCGTGATCGTGGCAGGTGGGGTGCCATTCCAAAAAATCCGCAGGCAGGTCAAAGCGGTGGGTATCATTTACCGTTCTTGCATAAATAATTCCCAGACTTTTAAGCTGCTTAACGGTTTCGGCATTATATTCACCGTAGGGGTAGGCAAATCCCGTGGCTTTTATTCCGCAAAGCTCGCCTATTTTTTTGCAGTCATCTGATATTTCCCGCTCAAAGGAGGTATAACCGTTGAAGCTGCATTAGTTTGAACGGTAGGGATAAAGATTAGTGATAGTATAATTGCTGAAAGAATAGTTAGATTAATTACTTTTTTCATACGTTATATTTCTCCTATAATGCAACAAATTAGATGCAATTTATTGCATATAATTTGTAAAAGATATTTTTATTAGTAATGTTCCCATTCATCATTTGAATCAAATGAAACAACAGTATCAGGAGTAACTTGGTTTTTCTCGTTAAGATATATTATCCAAACCATATCGGTGTCATATGTATCTTTTGGAAAATGCGTTTTGCCACAAACAAAATCTAAATATTTATCAGAGGAATCGTAATTATAATATTTTACACCTAATTTTTTGAGAAATTTCTTAAAATTAGTAGGTTTTTTTATATTGATTAAATTTTTTAATTTACAGTCCATATCGGAAAATTTGTAATTATAGGTAAAAGTATAATTAGAGTCTATACTAACTACGCCTGTACCAACATAAAAAATGTCACCCTTAGAATTTTTTAAGGTATAATCATAATTATCGGTATGCTTTTTGCTTTTTACAATTTCTAATTTTCCCCAATATGATTCATAGTCAGATAAACTATAATAAGTCATTCCTACAGGAATAAAGTAATTTGTGTTTAAATGATATTTTTTCAACCAATGAGCATACAATTTTTTCTTTTGTGTAATTTTTTTGGATGGGAAATATTTTATTCCACCTTTCTTTCTTGTGTACCAGCCATTAAAAGCATATCCATTACGTCTTACTGCAGGAGCATAACCACGTTTTTTGTTTATTTTATTTTTGATAGTAATTTTGTCCTTACTACGGTTAGGTTTTGCTTTGAAGTAACCGTTATTTGAATAATAAGTAATGTTAACCTTTGAAGCTGCATTAGTTGGAACGGCAGGGATAAAGGCTAGTGCTAGTATAATTGTTGAAAGAATAGTTAGATTAATTACTTTTTTCATAAGTTATATTTCTCCTATAATGTAACAAATTAGATGCAATTTATTGCATCTAATTTGTTGTTCTGATAAAAATAAATTAGTAACGTTCCCAATCATCAGTTAATTCAAAAGAAACACTAGTAGTTGGAGAAATCTGATTTTTGTTGTTAAGATATATTTTCCAAACTACATCAATATATTCATTTTCAGAGGCATAATAAGTTTTACCACAGACAAAATCTAAAAATTTTGAACTAGAATCATAATTATAACGTTTTACACCTAATCTTCTTAAAAATATTTTGAAATTAGTAGTTTTTTTTATGTTAATTAAATTTTTAAGTTTGCAATTTATGCCAGAAAAACCATAATCATACAAAAAATCACCATTATCATCTAGAGCAAAAACATTACTAGTGACGTAAAAGTAATCTTTTTTTTCATTAGTCAAAGTATAGTCATATGAATAAGATCCGCTTTTCTTTTTTAGGATTTTTAAATTTCCCCAGTAAGGTTCATAATCAGACAAACTAGAGTAAGTTGTTCCTAGTGGTACAAAGTAGTTAGTGTTTAGTTTATATTTTTTTAACCAATGGGCGTATAGGTTTTTGGAAGATGTCATTATTTTTTTGGAAGAATACTTTGTACCACCATTTTTTTTGGTATACCATCCAACAAATGCATAACCATCTCTTCGGATGGCAGGAGCATAGCCACGTTTTTTATTTAACTTATTTCGAATAGAAATTTTGCTTTTACCCCGATTAAGGCTAGATTTAAAATAGCCTTTGCCAGAATGATATGTAAGAGTAACTTTTTTTGAAGCATTGACTTTAGTTACTGGAACAAATATGAGAGAAGATAAAGCCACAAATAGAATAAATATATGAATTAATTTTTTCATTTCAATCCTCCGTCTTTAATTAGATTATAAAAAAATAATGGAAACATGTCAAATTGTTTATTATAATGAATAACAGTGCTAGTACTAGTAAGGGAGGAAATAAAAAAGGAGATTTAACAGCATTAGTAAAAATTAATATTGTAAGTAATAAGGTTGTTGAAGTAAAATTGGTAAAAGGTGCAATTGAACAAAATATTGATACACTTGGACACTCTAATGATTTTACATATCTTAATGGAAAATATTATGGAGCTTGGTATCAAGAAAATGGAAAAGAGGATTATAGTAATAAGATAGGTGAAATAGGGGCAAAATTAAAAAATAATGGAGTAGTTGGAAAATTAGATAACGGTACCGGAGCGGCAGTTTTTGGAATATCAGTTTACGACAAGAAAAATGATGTATTTGCGATGGGAATTAGGCAAAAAAATAAGATAAACGGTAAGTTAGAAAGATATATTGCTACATATAAATCTAAAAAAACAAATGATGGTATTCGATATGTACAACAAAATAAAATTATTTCTTTGAAACAGAATAATGATTATAATGTGCCACAGTGTATGGAAATATATAATAAAAAAATATACCTAATAAAGTATTTTCACAAAGGAAATAAGAAGGGAAAGAAAATAAAAAAAATAGAAAAGAGGGTAAAATATAAAAATAATGTGGTGGAAATATATAATTTTAATGGGAAATTAAAGAAAGAGTATATAATAAAAAATCCTAAAAGTACATATCTGGATGAAGTAATATCAAATAAAAATGGAAAAACGAAAAAAATAAGAAAGAAAATTTTATTAAAAAAATTCACATGGGAAATTGAAAGTATATCCCATTATAAAAATAATACATTTTATGCCCTTTTTTCAAAAAATGCTTGCATTTTATCGCCTTATAATTGCATTATTTCTACTTTTCCATTATAATTTAGGAAACCGACAGAAGGAGGGACTTCATGTATCCGGAACTCAAGGAAAACCGTCCGCACGGCGAAATTTATGTAGCCTTTGTTCCGGATGAAGAGGTTGGCCTTTGCGGTTCCAAGAAGATGGATTTCAGCAAGTTCCCGGTTGAATTTGCTTATACCATTGACTGCTGCGAGCTGGGCGAGGTTGTATACCAAACCTTTAACGCGGGCAGCGCACACATCAAAATCAAGGGCGTAACCGCACATCCGATGTCCGCCAAGAATACTCTGGTTAACCCGGCGCTGGTTGCCGTAGATATCATCAACTGCTTCGACAGAATGCAGACTCCGGAGCACACCGAGGGCACCGAAGGCTTTATCTGGGTGCAGGCTATTAAATCCAACGCTGCGGAAGCAACTGTGGATATCAAAATCCGCGACCATAACAAAAAGATGTATGAAGCACGCAAAGAATTCATCCGTCATGCTGTGGAATATGTACAGGCCAAGAATCCGAAGGCCGGCATTGAGCTGAATATCACCGACGTATACGGCAACATCGCCGATGCGCTGAACGATGACAATAGAAAATGCGTAGAGTACATTTTCGAGGCTATGAAGGAGCTGGATATCGAGCCGAAGGATATCGCTATGCGCGGCGGCACCGACGGTTCCTTTATTTCCACCAAGGGCATTCCGACACCGAACTATTTCACCGGCGCGCTCAACTTTCACTCCAACTGCGAGTTTATGCCGATGGCTGCAGTGGAAAAATCCTGCCTGATGACTTTGAAGCTGGTTGAGCTGATTACCAAATAAAAAATGCTTGACAAATGCGTCGCTTTCCTGTAAAATCTTACTTGTTTCCGACGCAAATGCGTGCGAAGCCTTTTGGGGGCGTAGCTCAGCTGGGAGAGCACCTGCCTTGCAAGCAGGGGGTCAGGAGTTCGATTCTCCTCGTCTCCACCAATCGCTAATTAGCGGTCTTACTTTGGTAGGACCGCTTTTTTGTGCGCAAAAAAAGACGCCCATGCATATGAGCGTCTGCATAAATTATTTAATGGCTCAGCAGCCTTCGTTTTCTTCCCATTCCTCGCTGTTTTCGTTGATATACCATTTGCCGTTGATATAGATCTTTTCTTCGATAGTACGCGGGCCCCAGATAACGCTGCCTTCGGGGCCGTAGTCTTCGCTATCGTCGGGGCAGGTGTCGTCATAGGTGATCAGGGGAACGTAATCATTGGCGCTGTCTGCTTCTATATTATTAACTTTATTGTATTGCTGTTCTTCATCCTGCGGATGCAGCATCCTATTGTATTTGTACAAAAGTTTTGCGGCATAGACAACGGCAGCAAGCAATACTCCCTCCTTCGGCAGTTCAAAGAGAACTAAGATAAAAGCCAGAACGGCTAAAACTACGCTGTGGAAGAAGCTTTCTTGTTCATCCAGCTCTTTTATTCTATGTAAAAGATAAATAATCAGCAGTGTTATGGGCAGCAGCACAAGAAAATAGCCTAATGATGTATGCGTAAAAATTAAAATAACGAGCGTTAAAAGGAGCATTAAAGCTATAAGGGCAATTACCTTTTTTATGTTACTGCAGAAGCTGTCGATAAAATTCATGGCACGCACCTCACTTTTATCTGTATTATAGCATGCCGGTGAATTTTCTACAAAAAATCTAAAAAAAACTGCAGAAATCGCTTGAATATGCCCTTTAAATGTGATATAGTATACACTATATTAAGGATTTCCCCAGAAAAAAGTATAGTATTTTAAAAGGAGCAAATTATTATGGAGAAAGAAAAAGCATTCCTGCTGTGGTTTGACCAGCTGGAGAGAAAAGACGTAGCAATCGCCGGTGGTAAGTCTTCTTCCTTGGGCGAGCTGACCTCTCATGTTGACGTACCTGTACCGTATGGCTTCGCAACTACTGCCTGCGCTTACAGATACTTCTTTGAAAAGACCGGTCTGTATGAAAAGATCAAAGCTTTAATTGCCGGTCTGGACGTAGACAACAGCGCTCAGCTGCGCGAGGTTTGCGCTAAGGTCCGCCAGGCAATTATGGACGAAGAAATGCCGCAGGATCTGCAGGACCTGATTGCCCAAGCTTACAAAGAGCTGGGTGAAAAGGTTGGCCAGGCTGATCCGTTCGTTGCTGTTCGCAGCAGCGCTACCGCAGAGGATTTGCCGGATGCAAGCTTTGCAGGCCAGCAGGACACCTACCTGAACGTAAAGGGTGCAGAAACCATTGTTGCTAAGGTTAAGGAATGCTATGCTTCCTGCTTTACCGACCGTGCGGTTTACTACCGTGAAAAACAAGGCTTTGATCATCTGGATGTAGCATTGAGCGCTGCAGTACAGATGATGGTATTCTCCAAGGCTGCAGGCGTTATGTTCACTGTTAACGTTGCTACCGGCGACGACAAGAACATCCTCATCGAGGGCGCATGGGGCTTGGGCGAATATGTTGTTCAAGGCACCGTAACTCCGGATAACTATACTGTAAATAAAGCTACCTGCGAGATTGTTGAAAAGAACGTTAACGCGCAGGACATTAAGCTGATCCGTAAAGCTGACGGCGACTGCGAAGAAGTTGTTGTTCCGCTGGATGAGCAAAACGAGCAGAAGCTGACTGATGAGCAAATAAAACAATTGGCTGAATGCGCTAAGAAAATTGAAGCACACTATGGCTGCTACATGGACATGGAATGGGGCGTTGACGAGCGCAATAACAAGGTTTACATCCTGCAAGCCCGTCCTGAAACCGTATGGAGCCGTCGTAACAAAGAAAATGGTGCACCGAAAGAGGAGAAGAAAGTGACTACTGATCGCAAAGTTATCGTTAAAGGCTTGCCTGCCAGCCCTGGTAATGTAGCAGGCCGCGTACATGTAATTTTGGATCCGTCCCATATCGACGAGTTCAAGGAAGGCGAAATCCTCGTAACCGAAATGACCGCTCCTGACTGGGTACCGGCTATGAAGAAAGCGAAAGCAATCGTAACCGATAGCGGCGGAATGACCTGCCATGCTTCTATCGTATCCCGCGAGCTGGGCATTCCCTGTATCGTAGGTACCAAGAGCCGTGGCGAAGCTGCTACCACCACCATTCCCGATGGCATTGACGTAACCATTGATGCTACTCATGGTGTTGTTTATGAAGGCATCATCGAAGAGCCGAAGGCTGAACAGCCGGCACAACAGGTAGTTGCTGCTGCTGAATATTTCCCACCGACCGGCACCAAGATTTATATGAACCTGGGCGATCCTGAGCTGGCTGAAAAATATGCTACTCTGCCTTGCGACGGCATCGGTCTGATGCGCGAAGAGTTCATCTGGACTACTTATATCCATGAACATCCGCTGTATCTGATCAAAATCGGTCAACCGGAAAAGGTTGTAGACCAACTGGCTGAAGGCATCCGCCAAGTTTGCCAGGCTATGGCTCCGAGACCGGTAACCATGCGCTTCTCCGACTTCAAGTCCAGCGAATACCGCGACCTGAAGGGCGGCGACGAATTCGAGCCGAACGAGCCTTCCGCTCTGCTGGGCTGGCGCGGTGCTTCCCGTTACTATGATCCTAAATATATCGAAGCATTCAAGCTCGAATGCATGGCTGTTCGCAAAGTTCGCGAAGAGTTCGGCCTGAAGAACCTGAACGTTATGATTCCGTTCTGCCGTAACGTAGAGGAATGCGAAAAGGTTACCAAGATTATGGCTGACTGCGGTCTGTCCCGTGGTAAGGACTTCAAGGTTTGGCTGATGGCTGAGATTCCGTCCAACATCATCCTGGCTGACCAGTTCAACAAGTTTGTTGACGGCTATTCCATCGGTTCCAACGACCTGACCATGCTGGTTTTGGGCTGTGACCGTGATAACGATACTGTTTCTCATATCTATGACGAACGTAACCTGGCTGTACGTCGTGCAATCCGTCACCTGATCGAGGTTGCTCATAAGGATGGCAAGACCGTTTCTATCTGCGGCCAAGCTCCTAGCGTATATCCTGAGTTCTGCGAGTTCCTCATTAAGAGCGGTATCGACAGTATGTCCGTTAATCCGGATACTGTTAAGTTCACCAAGAAGCTGGCTGCTCAAATCGAGCAACGCATCATGATGGATGCTTTGACCGGCAAAGGCCGTCAAGAGGTTGAGGACCTGAACTGGTAAGAGGCAATTAAAGACTTTCAGCTCTTTAGCTAAGCGCATTGGCTTTATCTGGAAGCAGAAAAAGTAAATATGCAGTAAAGAGTTTTAGGACTCCTGTGTTGTAGTAAAAATTACAATATGGGAGTCCTATTTGCGTTTTTATGGTAAAAATGCTTTTAAGGAGGTAAATATGCTGTCTTTTATTTTTGTTCTTGGTTTACTTTATCATACATATACCGATTTCAAGTATATGCTGCTTTATGACAAAGTAACGTTATTTTTAATTGCAGTAGGTGTTGTACGTGCTTTTTATGAGCATCAGCTGTTAGAAGCTTTTTATGGTGCAGGTGTAACGCTGGCAATTATGCTGCTGCTGTATTTTGCCAGTCGCGGCGGTATGGGCGAGGGGGATGTAAAGTTGGCGCCGGCATTGGGTATCTGGCTTGGCTTAGAGCAGGGACTGTTATGTCTGCTGCTTGCATTTGTCAGCGGTGGCGTTGTAGGGGCATTACTGTTGCTGTGCAGGCGTGGTAAGCTGAAACAGGCAATTCCTTTCGGACCGTTTTTGTGTGCTGCGGCGGTGGCAGCATATTTTTGGGGGATAGAAATTATTGCATGGTATTGGAGGATGTTCTTATGATGAAGTATGGCAAAAGTATTAGTGTTAAAGAGCTGTTTGAGTATGTATTGTGCGCTTTGCGCTGTCGTTGGCGCCGTAAGCAGGCGCTTTTGCTGTTGTCACTGCAAACGGGGCAGGTGGCGTATTGGCAGAATGGTGAGCATAGCTGGCAGGAGCAGCTGGATGAAGAGTGCCTGACAAATAAGCAAAGACTTGCCGATACTTTACGTGAACTGCTTTTAAAGCGTGAGGTGGAAGAGGGGGCGGCAGTTTTGCTGCTGCCTGCAGCAGCAATAATGTATTCTGAACAGATAGTGTTGCCTTCAATGCGGCGGCGTGAACTGCAGGCTGCACTGCAATGGGAGGTACAGCAGAGCGTTCCTTGGATGCATGAAGACTATACTTACAGCTTTGAAGCACATGTTATCGGTGAAGCAGATGAACAGCAATATCAGGTGATGTTTGCAGCCTTACAGAATGCGTCGCGTGCTGAACTGGAGCAGCTGTGCAGAAGTTTAATGCTGAAGTTGCAGGGGATTTTGTTGGGCAGTAAAACGATTGATGAAGCAGCAGATAAATGGTTTGCCGGGAAGTCTCTTCCGTCAATATACAGGCAGAAGCAGAGGCGCTTACAGGGGGTAGCGGCCACTTTTGGCCGTTATCTGACAAAAGCAGGCTGTGCAGCTTTAGGGTTAGCGATTTTGGCTTATGCCAGTACCTGGGGAGGCTGTTATCTGGCGCAACGCGATTTGCTGGAGGTAGAGCAGCAATTAGTGCAGAATACGGTGTGGAGGCAGCGTATGCAGGAAAGCGAGGCTGTTGAGCGTAACTGTCAGCGTTTGGAAAAGCTGTTGGCTGCAGTGTCTAAGCCATCGAAAGAGGTCGTTGGTGAGTTGGAACGCATCTGCCGCCAGATGATGCCCGGCTGTTGGCTGACACTGCTGGAATACAACAGCAGTAAAAAACCTTTAGTGCTGCAAGGACAGGCGGTGGATAATTTGGCCTTGGAAAGTTTTGTGGAGCAACTGCAAAAATGTGGAAATTACAGCAGAGTAGAGCTTCTGCAATCGCAGCATCAGGGTAACGTTCTTGTTTATAAACTGCAGCTGCAGATGAAGGAGGGCAAGCAATGAAAGCAGGAGAAAAAACAATTAATCTGCTTGCCTGCATAGCGTTGGTGTTGTCTACAGGCTTTGGAGTAAAGGCATTAGAGCTTTGGAATGAACGACAACTGGCGGTAGAACAGACACAGAAGCTGCAGGGGCAACTGACACAGCAGATTCGTTTTGCTGATGAACACAGTGATTATAAGACATATAAAATCAAGCTATTGGATAAGCAAAAGAAATTAGAGCAGCAGGTAGAGCATAATCTGAACTTAAACAACATCCTGCAGCGCCTGCAAAAGCAGGCACAAGCGCAAAGCATTCAACTGAGTAGCATGCAGCTGGAGGGCAAGCCTATGCCTTTGCAACATGGTCTGCAGCTGCAGATAGTGAAAATAAGTGCTGTCGGCAATTTTTATTCTCTGCTGCGTTGGCTGCGGCAGGTAGAACGCGATGGCTGTAAGGTTAAGGAGCTGCGCTTGCATAGCGACATGCAGGCAAAAGAAGTGCTGAAAATGGACATCTCACTGGAATTTCATACTGAAAACTGATTCACCCAATTAGCCTACGCTAATTTTATCTTGACAAAATCCACATTTTATAAGATAATGTCATAGTAAAGTTAGACTAGGCTAATTTAATTTAAAAGATAGCGCTAGCTAATATTGTAAAGGGAGTTGCGTATGAAAAAATATATCTTACTCGTATTTGTCGTAATCATAGCCCTGGCAGGCTACTTCCTGCTGGCAAGAGGCCAGCACAAGCTCGCAGCCAACGCCGCCGTCAGCGTAACCGACAGCACCGGCGCCAAGGTACACATTCCCGCGGAGCCCAAAAGAATCGTCTTTCTCAATGCCTCCAATCTGGAAATCTTCGCCTCCATCGGCGGCAAGGCCGTCGGCAGACCTACCAGCACTTCATATCCCGACGACATCAAGGAAAGCATTAAGGACATCCCCGAAGTAGGCATGATTCACGCGCCGAATCTGGAAAAAATCATGAGCCTGAAGCCTGACCTGGTTGTAGGCACGAACGTACCCTTCCACGTAATGCTGCGCAAGCCCTTGAAAATGGCCGGCGTGCCGCTTTACCTGAACATGATAAACTCCTATGAGGACGTGCTGAAAAGCATAGACGACTTCGGCCGCTTTGCCGGCAGAGAAAAGGAAGCTGCCGCCAAGCGTGCGCAGATAGAAAAGGAATATGCCGCGCTGACGCAGGACGTGCAGAAGGGCAGGGGACCGAAGGTGCTGATCATCTTCGGCTCGCCGGACAGCTTCAACATGTCCACCAAAAAGAGCTTCGGCGGTGACCTGGCAGAGCGTTTGGGCGCCGTAAACATTGCAGACAAGGCCGAAAACGTGAAGGACAGCAGCTTCATTCCGCTGAGCATGGAATTCGTAGCCAAGGAAAACCCAGACGTTGTGATGCTGATTACCATGGGCGGCAGCAAGGAAATTCTGGAGAAGCTGCGCGCCAATATGCGTGACAACGCCATCTGGCATGACGTGAACGCCGTGAAGAATAACCGTGTCTACCAGCTGCCGCCTAGTCTGTTTACCGTTAACCCCGGCACGCACACGATTGATGCGATGAAGATTATGAAAGAATATATGTATGGAGAGGCCAAGTAATGAGTAATGATGCCAAAACAAAAGAAAAATTGCGCATAGCAGTGTTCTTCGGCCTGTGTATCCTGCTCGTTGCAGGCATCTTCGTGAGCATCGGCAGCGGTACGGTGAGCCTTACGGTGAGCGAAACATGGGCGGCGCTGACAGGCGAGGCAGATGCGGACACCGACCGCATTGTGAACCTCATCCGCCTGCCCCGCACGATTGTGACAGTGCTGGTGGGTGCTAACCTGGCTTTGGCAGGCTGCAACCTGCAGGGCGTGCTGCACAATCCGCTGGCAGACCCCGGTATCATCGGCGTGAGTGCCGGTGCGGGCCTGTTTGCGATGGTGATAATGCTGCTTTTCCCGGAACAATCCGCTATGGTGCCGCTGGCAGGCTTTGTAGGTGCAGTGCTGTCCACAGGCATCGTCTTTTTCCTGGCGTGGGAAAAGGGCATTAACCCGCTGCGCATGATTTTGGCGGGCGTGGCGGTTGCCACCTTCTTCGGCGGCGGTATGGCGGCGCTGAACGTATTTTACAGCGACAGAATCCAGGGAACTGTGATGTGGATGGCCGGCGGTTTTCAGGGGCGCAGCTGGGGGCATGTGGAAATGCTTTTGCCTTATAGCGCGATTGGTATTATCGGTACGATTTTGTGTGCGCGTTCCCTAAATGCGTTGCAGTTGGGTGATGAGCTGGCCAAGAGTTTGGGCGTACGCGTGATGCGTATGCGCACGATTTTAATCTTTCTTTCCGCGCTGCTGGCGGCGGTTTCCGTAAGCGTGGCAGGCATGCTGGGCTTTGTGGGCCTCATCGGCACCGACATCAAGGGCGTGTGCCGTTATATGCAAAACGAGGTCAAGGCTAAGCTTGTGGCCTTCGAGCAGGGCGGCTTCCGCGGTGATTACAGCGTCGGCCTGGCCGAAACCTACAAACTGCTCGTGCGCAACCTGCCACAGAAGGATGCAACGCAGGAGGCAGGCGTGTACAACATCATTGGCGCCTCTGCGTGGCGTTACCGTATGGCAAGCGACATCTGGGAGGTAAAGAGCCTGCTGGATGAAGCGCTGGGACTGCGCTGCAACGCCTGCCTTTGCTGCGATACCAGCGTAGACGAGCTGCAGGCCATGGGCAAGGCACAGGTAAATATTGTGCTGGGCAACGAAGGCCTGGCCGCTGCCCAATACCTTGAAGAAAAGTTTGGCACGCCGTATGTTTATGCCGTTCCCTACGGCTACAGCGGCACCGTAAGCTTTTTGGAGCAGGTAGGCGCAGCAGTTGGTAAGGCTCCTGAGCCCGTGGTGCTGATGCGCATCAAAATGAAGGAAAAGGGTATGTCCATGCTCAGTATGTTTGCTATGATGGGCGGCAGCAAGCCAAGGCAGGCCGCTGTCAAGGGTGATTATGACCTGGTGCAGGGTGTGAGCACTTTCCTGGCGCAGGCAGGCATCACCGTGACGCATAAAATGTGCGCGCACAGCCTGAAGGCCATCACCGAACCGGCGGCAGATGTAGAAGCCTACGCCGAGGAGGGCGAATGGCTGCAGAAAATCCGTGAGCTGCGCGATACGTTGCTTTTCGCGGACGATGTGGCGCTTACGCAGGCAGATGCAAGCAACATGAAGGTGCTCATCAGTGCACCGTTTATGAATGGCGTAGTGGCAACACACCTGCCGTTTATGGGCGAAAAGGGTGCTGATTTCCTGCTGGAGCAAATCCAGGGTTATTATCAAAAGTAAAGTTTAAAGCAAAAGGAGGACACTATCATGAAACAAATTCCTGTAATTTTTTGGACCGGTACCGGTAACACACAAATGATGGCTGACGCTGTTGCAGAAGCAATTAACGCTGCCGGTGCGGAGGCTGTTGTAAAAAATGTCAGCGAAATCACTGCTGACGAGGCTGCAGGCTATGATGCTCTGGCATTGGGCTGCCCGGCAATGGGCGCAGAGGTGCTGGAGGAATGCGAATTCGAGCCGTTTTTCACCGAGCTTGAAGGCAAGCTGGCAGGCAAAAAGGTAGCGCTCTTCGGCTCCTATGGCTGGGGCGGAAGCTATATGCAGGATTGGGAAGCACGCGTTAAGGACGCGGGCGCAACACTTGTAGCTGACGGCGTACTGGCGCTGGGTGCTCCCGATGACGAAGCAATGGCTAAGCTGGCGGAAGCAGGCAAGCTGCTTGTCGAGTAAGGCTGAAGCAACACAAAAAACTGCCTTTCAATTTTCAGAAGGGCAGTTTTTTAGTGAAGCGCTTGCGTTATAGCAATTGGCAAATAACTCGCTTTATGATATTATTTAAGAACACATCCTATTGACTTTATACCTGCTATATAGTGTAGACTGTATCATCATAAAAGAAAGTATATAACGCCGCGGCAGCGTTTTACGCCAGGCACATCGGCAAAAGCTGCTGCCCGCGCTTTAGAATATATATGAATAGAGGATAGGAAAGCTTTATGTTCAAAACATTTCTCAGCTATTATAAACCGTATAAGGGCATTTTTCTCTTTCTTGTGATAGGCTCGCTGCTGCGCGCACTGCTCGAGCTGTTCTTTCCCTATGTAGTGAAGCTGATGCTGGAACAGCAGCTGCCGCTTAAGAATCTGCCGCTGCTCCTTGAATGGTCGGCGGCACTGCTGGCCATGTATCTGGTAAACTTCGGCATGCATTTCAGCATCATCTATTGGGCGCAGTCCATGAGCTATTCTATGGAACGCGACATGCGCCGCGATTTGTTCAGCCATCTGCAAAAGCTGTCCTTTGGCTTTTACGATAAAAACAAAAGCGGCCAGCTGCTTTCGCGCCTCACAAGCGATTTGAGCGAAATTAACGGCTTCGCAGGCAATGCGCCGATTGATCTTATCGTCTGCGGGCTGACGATGGTCGGCACAATGGTTATTTTAATCTATATGAATCCTATGCTGGGCAGCCTTATTGCCTTCCTGCTTCTGGTGAAGGCAGTGCATACCGTTTTCGTCAACCTGCGCATGAAAAAGGCCTTCTTTGCCAATCGTGTGGCAATGGGCGAGGTAACGGGCAAGGCTGCGGAAAGCATTAACGGCGTGCGTCTGATCAAAGCCTTCGCGGGCGAGCGCAGCGATATGGCGCAGTTTATGGAAAAGGCGGATGCTTATCTAAAAGTATGCAAAAAATCCTTCAAAATAACCTCCTATTTCGTCGGCAGTATGATTTTCTTCAGCAACTTTATCAATGTGGCGATATTAGTAGTGGGCGGCCTGCTGATAAATCAGGGGCTGATGAGCTTCGGCGAGCTGGTGGCCTTCTTCCTCTACGTGGGCCTGTTTATGAAGCCGCTGATGCAGCTTCTGGGCTTCATTCAGGTATATCAGCGCGGCATGGCAGGCTTCAAGCGTTTTTATGAGCTGCTGCAGGAAAAGCCCGAGATTATTGATGCACCGGATGCTAAAATTTGTCCGCCCTGTAAAGGGAACATCACCTTTGATAACGTCAGCTTTGCCTATGCGGACGGCAGACCAGTCATCCGCAACCTTTCGCTGAGCGTGGCAGCAGGTGAAACTGTGGCCTTTGTGGGCGCTACGGGAGCAGGCAAAACAACCATTGCCAGCCTTTTGCTGCGCTTTTACGAGCCGCAGAGCGGCAGAATTTTGCTGGACGGCTGCGATATCCGTGAATTTACGCAGGAATCACTGCGCAGGCAAATCGGTCTGGTGCAGCAGGATGTCTTTCTCTTCGGCGACAGCGTGCGCTACAACATAGCCTATGCTAAACCGGATGCGACAGCGGACGAGGTGCAGGCGGCAGCGAAGGCTGCGGCGGCGGATGAGTTCATTCAAAAGCTGCCTGCAGGCTACGATACCGAGGTGGGTGAGCGCGGCGTGAAGCTGAGCGGCGGCCAGAAGCAGCGCTTGGCGATTGCGCGTGTCTTCCTCAAAAATCCTCCGGTAGTAGTGCTGGATGAGGCTACAAGTGCGCTCGACAATATTACGGAGCAGCAGATACAAAAGGAGCTCGACGAGCTGGCGGTAGGACGCACTACGCTGATTATTGCGCACCGTCTTTCCACCATCCGTCATGCGGACAAGATTGTGGTGCTTGACGAGGGCGCTGTTGCGGAATGCGGCAGCCATGAGGAGCTGCTGGCGCGCAAAGGGCGTTATTATGATTTGTATCAGAAGGAGTAAATAAGAAGCTTGCGGATGTAGGCGTACTGCAGAAGATAATAAAATAAAAATAGCGCACGATCTTAAAGTGTGCACTGAGAATACAGAAAACCCATGTCTTGCCGATTTCGGCGGGACATGGGTTTTCTTAGGTGTGCTTACTTCTTTCGTCCCCGAAAGAAGTAACAAGAAAGGGGCGCGCTTTGCGAAAGCGCGGGAAACAGTCGCTTTTTTGCTCGCACAAAAAAGCTTAGCAAAAAATGCTTTACCATAACTCATAGGCTAATAATAAGCTTAGTTCTGCGTACTTCCGCAAGCAATTATATATCGCAGTGAAAACATAAAAATTTTTCGTTGCAACGCGATATATAATTGCGATGCTCATGTTTTACACACCAAAAAACTGCCTGCTGAAATTTTCAGCAAGGCAGTTTTTTTATAAACACTATAATCTCAGCTCTATTCTGCTTTAACCTTATCCCAATAATAATCCAGACCGATTTCTCCGACCGCCTTGGGTATTTCGCTGTTTCGCGGAAGCGTATTAAG
>OGYE01001380.1_pt1 | contig 15785 bp, 8 predicted proteins | sample 1576471 | NCBI WGS metagenome assembly OGYE01 (sample SAMEA3541532, study PRJEB24748) | human gut metagenome | biome: human gut; feature: human-associated habitat; material: faeces | place: China | collected 2012
CGCCGGTGCCGAAAGGTTTTGTGATATAATCATCCGCCCCCAGATCCAGAGCGGAGACCTTCTCCTGCTCCTTGGTGCGGGCAGATATGATGATCACCGGAACATCGCTCCAGGAACGGAGTTTCTGTAATACCTCCAGCCCGTCCATGTCCGGCAGCCCTAAATCTAACAGGATCACATTGGGGCAGAAAGAAGTGCTGAGACTCAGTCCCTCTCTGCCGTTTAAGGCATGCATGATCTTGTAGCCTTCCCGGTCCATGGTAGCGGTGATGAAATTACTGATACTTCTATCGTCTTCGATTAAGAGAACTTTGATCTTATTCATATCTGTGATCCATATCCTTTCCGGTATTTTCAAGAGTTCTGTCTTATGTGGCTGAGAGTACACTTATTTTTCTGAAGCGACAGCTCCCACCTTGGGCAGTGTGAAACAGAATTCCGCGCCATCCGCATGATTCCGGCCACTCAGCGTTCCGTGATGGGCGGTGATGATGGTCTTGCAGATGGACAGACCGATACCCATGCCCTTGCGGGAATCCGAGCTCCGGGAATTGTTGTAGGTACCCGTCTCGAACAGATTCTGTAATTTTTCTTCCGACAATCCTTTTCCGTAGTCTCTCACAATAAAAGATACATGCTCCGGATGATCCTCCACGATGAAATCAATGGGCAGGATACTTCCGGAATGAACGATGGCGTTTTCCAGCAGATTGATGGTGACTTGCTCGATCAGCACCGCATCCATGGGGATCATCAGAAATTCCTCGGGGATCTTGACCCGGATGGCGGCATCGGGATAGCGTTTTTTCAGTTTCTCCAAAGCTTCTCCCACCACTTCCTCCACCGGTTCCTCTGTGGTATTGATGCTTAAGCTGTCTCCCTGGATACGAGTGACGGACAGCAGATTTTCCACCATATTCAACAGCCAGTTGGAATCCTCATAGATATTGGTCATGATCGTACGCTGTTCGGTGGAGCTTAGATCGTTCTGACTTTCCAGAAACAGGGAGCTGTTGCCGATGATGCCGGTGAGCGGCGTGCGCAGATCGTGGGAGATGGCGCGCAGTAGATTTGCACGCATCTTTTCCATTTCGGCCTCTGCCAGCCGCTTTTCCCGCTCTGCGATCATCTCGGACTGGATGGTCATATGGGAGGTCATGGTACACAGGATCAGAGTGATCCCACTCATCAGCAGGAAGGTGATAGGGTAGCCGGTCAGTGAGAAATTAAGCTTATAATACGGATAGGTGAACAGATAATTGATCGCTATTACGGAAAAAAGGGTGCAGGCAATGCCGTAGCCGTAGCCCACCGTCCATCTGGCGATGATCACCAGTGCCAGAATGTAGAACAGTGCTACATTGGCATGGTTGTCCGGTACTATATGCTGATATAAAAAAGAGGCAAGAGTGGCGCACAGCATGCAGGCGGCACAGATCAGGATACTGATGGCGTGTCTGGTAAAGGGTGGTTTTAAGCGGAAGCTTTTCCGCGGTGATTTTTTATCGGAAAGTGATCGGAACACGGTGTGATCCTCCATGAAATATTGTTAGTCGTTTTGTAAATTTATTATAACTATAGTACCATTACTTTGCAATGCAAGGTGTAAAGAAGTAGTTAAGGATATATGAAAACCGGTATATTTTCCCCTAAAGCTACGGCAAAAGGCAGATATCCTCAGGAAAATCCAAGACACAAAAAATAGGAACATATACTTTCGTTAGGTTGACATCAGGAAAAACATTAGATTAAAATGTAGTATGGCGGCGGTCCTGAAAGAGCGGACCGTCTATGTGGACAGGAGAGGAATAGGTTATGTTTCTGACAGGATTGGCACTATTGCCGGCCATCGCACTGGTGGTATGGATCTATAGACAGGATAAGGTGGAGAAGGAGCCGGGGGGATTATTGTGGAAAATATTCCTGTTTGGTGTATTGTCTGTGATCCCCGCCATGATACTGGAAATCATTCTGGATGAAGTATTTCTGGTATTTATGGATGCAGATACGCTGTGTTACGTGATCCTGGATAATTTTATCGGGGTGGCACTGATCGAGGAACTTTGCAAGATGCAGGCGGCCAAATGGGCGGCATGGAAGCATCCGGCATTTAATTATAAATTCGATGCCATCGTGTACTGCGTGACTTCGGCATTGGGATTTGCAGCCATTGAAAATGTTCTGTATTGTCTGGAAGGTGACATTGGGACGGCAGTGACCAGAGCCCTGCTGTCCGTGCCTTCCCATGCCATCGATGGCGTGATCATGGGATATTTCTTCGGTGTGGCGAAGGAGGCAGAACTTGCAGGCAATAAAAAACGCAGGAAACGCTACCTGAAGCTCAGCGTGTTCATGCCGATGATCGAACACGGTATCTATGATTCCGCATTGTCTCTGGATGCGGACTGGATCTTCGTTTTCTTTTTCCTGTTTGTGATCGTGGTGGATGTCTGGGCCTATAAATTTGTGAAAAAGCAGTCTGGGCAGGATCGGGAGCTGTCTGCATAAAGATTGCGTTAAGACCCCGTGAAAATTTTATAAATTCACGAAAAACGGTAGGATCGGGTCTTTGCTTCATGTTAAGATAAAGAAAACATAAAGAAAGGAAAGACCAATATTGAAGTTATTAAATCCAAAGATCCGGCAAAAATTTGCAGAATCCTTGAAGGCGGTCCTGCCGGTAGTAGGGATCGTGATCGTATTAAGCTTTACCATAGCTCCCATTACCTCCAGTATCCTGCTGTGCTTTCTGGTGGGGGCGGTGATGGTCATGGTCGGTATGATGTTTTTCACCCTGGGTGCGGAGATGTCCATGACCCCCATGGGGGAAAAAGTGGGTGCCAGAATGACCCAGAGTAAAAACATTCTGCTGATCGTAGTGTTATCTTTTTTGTTGGGAGTGGTGATCACCATTTCCGAGCCTGACTTGCAGGTGCTGGCGACACAGGTGCCTTCGGTTCCGAATATGACGCTGATCCTGGCAGTGGCAGTGGGGGTTGGAATCTTCCTGGTCATTGCCCTTCTGCGTATGTTGATCGGTGTGGCCCTGCCGCCGTTGTTAACTTTTTTCTACATAGCAGTGTTCGTTCTTGCATTTTTTGTACCGGAGAACTTTCGGGCAGTGGCGTTTGATTCCGGAGGTGTGACCACGGGACCCATGACCGTTCCTTTTATCATGGCTCTAGGTGTCGGTATTGCGTCCATCCGTAATGACCACCATGCGGCAGACGACAGCTTCGGTCTGGTAGCACTGTGCTCCATCGGCCCGATCCTGGCGGTCATGGTGCTGGGGCTGATCTATAAGCCGACCAATGCGGATTACCAGCCGGTGGCGATCCCGGAGATCGCTGATTCCGTGGAACTGGCGCAGCTTTTCGCTCATGGGATTCCGGATTATATGAAAGAGATCGCACTCTCATTACTTCCCATTGTATTGTTTTTCGGTCTGTTCCAGATATTTGCCCTGCGGCTGTCGGGGAAGACACTGGCGAAGATTCTGATCGGTCTGGTGTATACTTATATCGGTCTGGTACTGTTCCTAACCGGCGCAAATGTGGGCTTTATGCCTGCCGGTAATTACCTCGGTCAGGTCATGGCAGCCAGATCCTACAGGTGGGTACTGGTGCCGGTGGGAGCACTGATCGGTTACTTTATCGTAAAAGCGGAGCCCGCGGTCTATGTACTGAATCATCAGGTAGAGGAGCTGACGGACGGTGCCATCTCTGCCAGATCCATGGGGGTTTCTCTGTCCGTGGGCGTATCCTTATCCGTAGCACTGGCGATGATCCGCGTGCTGACGGGGATCCCGATTCTATGGTTTTTGATCCCAGGCTATGGTGTGGCGATCGGACTATCCTTTTTTGTACCGAAGATATTCACAGCGATCGCCTTCGACTCCGGCGGTGTGGCGAGCGGTCCCATGACAGCTACCTTTTTACTGCCGTTAGCGCAGGGTGCCTGTGTGGCGGTGGGCGGCAATTTAGTCGCAGATGCTTTCGGTGTGGTAGCAATGGTAGCCATGACACCGCTGATCACGATCCAGATATTGGGAATGGTATATCAGTTAAAGCAGCAGAAGAGTGGTGCAGGCGTATTTGCCGGTGCGGCGGATGCATTTGGTGCTTTGGATGAGAATGCCATCATTGAACTGTAGGAGGTGTGCCCATGAGTGAATTATATATGATGGTCACCATCACCAATCGTCAGCTGACGAGGAAATTCGTGGAATGCTATAAAGAAAAAGGCGCACAGGTCGGCAGTGTTACCGTCGGCATGGGAACCGCGGCGAATGAGATCTTAGATTATTTCGGACTGGACGGCATGGAGAAGAGCGTATTGTTCCATCTCGTCACAGATGCTGCCTGGCGGCAGATCAAGGCTGCCCTGCGTAAGAAAATGCAGATCGATCTCCCGGGAATGGGAATCGCATTTATCATTCCCGTGAGCAGTGTCGGTGGCAAGAAAGCATTGAATTACCTGACCTGCGGGCAGGAATTCGTAAAAGGAGAGGAGTCCACATTGAAAGAGACGAAGAATGAGCTTCTGGTAGTGATAGCCAATCATGGATATACGGAACTGGTCATGGATGCAGCGAGAGAAGTACATGCGGCAGGCGGCACAGTCATCCATGCCAAGGGCACCGGAACAGAGAATGCACAGCAGTTTCTGGGCGTGACACTGGTGCCGGAAAAAGAAATGTTGTTCATTGTGGTAAAAAGTGAGCAGAAAAATTCCATCATGCGTGCTATAATGGAAAAAGCAGGACTGGAGAGTAAAGCACAAAGCATAGTATTCTCCCTTCCTGTGACAGATACTGCAGGCATGCGCCTGATGGAGGAGATGGGAGAGACATGACAAACGGCTTATCCGGACCCAGGAAGCAGTTCCTGGACGTGCTCCGGGTACTGGCAACCTGTGCAGTGGTGCTGATGCATGTACTGACAGGTGCGACAGATGTGACAGATGCGTCGATAGTGCCGGAATACCGGTCATTATTGCTGTCAGTTATGGATCTGGTGACCTGGTGTGTTCCTATATTTTTATTGATCTCGGGATATTTGTTCCTGAATCCGGAACGTACATTGACTTATCCGGTCATGATTAAAAAATATTGCAGGAGGATTGCACTGGCGATCCTCCTATTCGGCGTTCCGTATGCAGCTTCCGAGCTGGTAGTGACGGAGCGGACCTTCCGGATCATGATGATCCCGGAGGCACTGAAGATGACTCTGACGGGACATACCTGGTCCCATATGTGGTATCTGTATCTGATCTTGTTTTTATATCTGATCACGCCGCTTCTGAAAAAAGTGCTGCGGGTGCTGACGGTGTGGGGTGTTGCGGCAGTGATGGCAGTGATCTTCTTGGGAAGCAGTGTGGCACCGTTTCTGAATAAGGTACTGGACGTCAACAGTATTCCGGTATTGCCGGATGGCGGTGTGTATTTCCTGTATTATCTGTGTGGATATTTCTTCGCGGTGAGAGAAGTATGTGTGGACAAGGGAAGGAATGTATGGCTGACAGCTGCAGTAGCGGTTCTGGCTCTGGGAATGATCCTGAGCAGAACACTTGCGGGATTCTCCATTCAGATGGCATACAATTATCCGTTTACAGTACTGCTTGCAGTGCTTCTGTTCGCTGCAGGATGGAATGGGAGTATTAAAAAACACCGGATCCCCTGGCAGGAGGCGGGAGCCTTGAGCTTCGCCGTATACCTGGTACATCCGGTGTATGTGAACCTGTTGTATAAATTCGTGAAGATCACACCCTTTACGGTGTTGGAACAATGCGGTGTGCAGTCTGTAGCCGCGGGACAAACGGTATTGATTTTGCTGCTGGCTGCATTCTGCCTGGTAGTGCTGGCACTGGCAACGGCTACCGCGTGGGTGCTGCGCAAGATCCCGGTGTTAAGAAAATATGTGCTGTAATTACTTCCGCTGCCAGCGCCCGGAAGCGCCGCAGGGCAGTACCAGACCGCTCTCGGTGACGGGCAGGCCGATCTCTTCGGCTTCCACATGACCGCCGAACTTTTTCGTCAGGGTGGAATTCATCATATAGGACAGCACGGCGGGCTGCAATCCTGTAGTGTACGAATTGATCAGGAAGAACAGCGCATCATCGGATAAAAGCTGTGCGGTCAGTCCTACGAAATCCCAGATATTATCTTCTATTTTCCAGATCTCGCCCTTGGGACCTCTGCCGTAGGAAGGAGGATCCATGATGATGCCGTCGTATTTGTTGCCCCGGCGGATCTCACGCTCTACGAACTTCATGCAGTCGTCCACCAGCCAGCGGATGGGAGCATCGGCAAGCCCGCTGGCAGCAGCGTTCTCCTTCGCCCAGCCGACCATACCCTTGGACGCATCCACATGGGTCACAGCAGCTCCCGCAGCTGCGGCGGATACAGTGGCACCGCCGGTGTAAGCGAAGAGGTTCAGTACCTTCACGGGGCGGCCTGCCTCATGGATCAGACCGGAGAACCAGTCCCAGTTCACCGCCTGCTCCGGGAACAGACCGGTATGCTTGAAGCTGAAGGGCTTCAGGTGGAAGGTCAGAGGATCAGCTTTACCGGAGGCTTCCTTCTGAAAAGGCAGGGTGTAATGGATCGCCCATTCATCCGGCAGATGGAAGAACTCCCATTCTCCGCCGCCCTTCGCACTTCTGTGGTAATGACCGTTTTTCTGCTTCCAGCCCTTATGATCGTGGGGCGTCTTCCAGATGACCTGGGGATCCGGACGCACCAGAATATAATCTCCCCAACGCTCTAACTTTTCTCCGCTGGACGTATCCAGCACTTCGTAATCTTTCCAATGATCTGCAATCCACATATAGAAACCTTTCTGCGTGTATACTTTGTAACTAACTTTTATAGGACATAATAATAGAATATAATACCGGAAAGACTTTTTCAAGGAATACTTGCTATTGAACCGCATTGAGCCGCATTGAGCCATTAAAGTCCTCTTCGGTCGATTCATGACATATTTGGGTCGATTCATGCAGCCCCTGGTTCCGCTGAGAGAAAGTGTGGTACGTTATCTTTAAGATAATGGGTATCACTATGCCCATCGGAAAGAGGTAAAACGCTATGAAAAAACGAGTATTGAGCATGTTACTGGCATTTATTCTCTGCTTCTCAACACTGCCCATGACAGCATTCGCACAGGAGGCTGATGCGGTGACAGAACAGGAAGAACAGCAGGAAACAGACTCTGCGGAAGAGCAGGAGAAACAGCAGGAAGCAGACTCTGCGGAAGAGCAGAAGGAAGCAGAAGCAGCTGCGGCACCGGGGGAAGAGACTCCGTCCGATAAGAGCACCACTGTGGGCGAAGCCCCCGATACTGTGGAACCCTCAGTGGAAAGTGTCAGCGATAGTGATGCCGGCACGCAGGACACCGCGGCGGACGATGAGAAGAAGGCAGCAGTGAAGAAAGTACAGGCACTCATCGACGCTCTGCCGGACGAAGTGACGGTGGAAAATGCAGAAAGTGTCGGTGCGCAGCTGGAAGCCATCGACGATGCTATGGCGGAACTGACCGAGGAGCAGCGTGAAGAGCTGGATATGACACGACTTTATGCCATTTCTGAAGCGCTGAATACACCGATGACGGTACCAATGACGGTGGCGGAAGGCAAGCATACTGACCATCCCATCTGCGGCGCGACATGCACAGACGGTGATGAGCATGGCATTGTGACAGAGTGGAAGCCCATAGACAGTGAAGCAGCACTGCAAGATGCAACGGAAGGATATTACTACCTGACACAGGATATCGAGACAACGGGGACATGGGAACCGAACAATAACGTGGTGCTTTGTCTGAATGGTTACAGCATCACGGTCAACGCAGATGTCGATGCGATTACCGTTTCTAACGGTTATGCGATTACCGTTTCTAACGGTTACAGTTTTACGCTGACTGACTGCAACAGCAGTGGCGGCGTGCATTATTTTACGAAAAATACAGAAAAGAACAATCTGTGGGAGCCTGTTAAGACGGGCGGAGACACTACGGTTACCGGTGGCGTTATCACCCACAGCAGTGGTAAGAATGGCTCCGGCATATCTATGGGAGAAAAAGGTACTTTCACCATGTACGGAGGTACTATCTGCGGCAACTATAACGAAAAAAATCCGGGCGCAAGCGTAAGAGCTACCCAAAGCACGATTATCATGTCTGGTGGTGCCATCAGCGGCAATGTTGCGGCTAAGAATAAAAGTGGTGGCGGTGTGTATCTGTATGGCAACGGGGGCTCTTTCGACATGTCCGGCAATGCACAGATTACCGATAATGCAACAAACAAATTTGGCGGCGGCGTAAATGTGACAGGTGGCACCGGTGGCAAAGCTAGTTTTACCATGTCCGGCAATGCACAGATTACCGGCAACATATGCTGGGGTAATACTTGCGGTGGAGCCGGCTTATATGCTTCTGATGGCGAGTTTACCATGAATGACAGTGCAGCAATCAGTAACAATAGCTCGCGGGAGTTTAGTGGTTACGGCGGCGGTGTGTTTGTGGCTAAAACTGCTACATTCACTATGAATAACAATGCGACTATCAGCGGAAACTCAGCCTATATTGATTCGGCGAATAACTACAGAAATAACTCTGGTGGTGGCGTGCAGGTATATGGTGGTACTTTCATCATGAACGGTGGAAGTATCAGAGATAATATGGCAGAGAATGGAGCCGGTGTGTATGTGGGGAAAAGTGACTCTACCCTTGGTACTTTCACCATGAACGGCGGTACTATTACCAACAACAGGGTTATCAAAGGAAATGGCGGTGGCGTGTATGTGCTTGGCACCTTTGAAATCGCCAACGGCGCTCAGGTCTTGAACAACTTGCACCAAGACACTTCCGGTCAAGACACTTCCGGTCAAGGCACCTCGAACAATGTCTATCTGACGACCGGCAAGACGTTTCGGATTAATGGAAAACTCACCGGCGGCGTGCACAGCATTGGCGTGTCTGCGGTGAATATACCTGCCGAGGGCAGCCCTGTGACGATTGCTACGGCTGCAACGGGGTATACCCTGACCGAAGAAGATGCGGATTGTTTTACCAGTGACGCAGAGGGTATCTATCCGGTTCTTGCGAACAACGGGATGCAGTTATCCACGACCGCACCTCACAGACACTGCCTCTGCGGCAAGGAACACCATGGTGTCGGCAATCACACGACCGATTCACAGGTGACTTTTACAAAGTTGTGGATGGATAATGGCAAACTGAAAATAGGCGATACGGAGCTGCCGGCAACGGTAACTCAAGACAAAGGATACTTTGATCAGGGTCAGAATGTCACGTGCTACGAACTGCCTGCCGGCAACTATTATTTGGGCAGCCCCATCACACTGGATTATCCCATTTACATAGCCTCATATTATGCCACAGCCTCGGCGAAGGATGTGAAACTCTGCCTGAATGGCTACACCATCACGGCAAATGGGGATTTTAGCGCTATTGTTTGCAGCAGTGTTGTGAGCAAGACAACTTTCACACTGACCGACTGTCAGCAGACGGCTGGTACAATTACCCACGCTGCGAATAAGACCGGCAGCGGTGTGCTTCTGTATTCCAATGGCAATGGCACACGGTTCAATATGTATGGCGGCAGCCTTACCCACAATACAGCTAAACGTGGTGGTGGCGTAAATATAGTTGCAAATGGCGATGGCGGAATTTTTAACTTGTACGGTGGAGTAATCTCCGACAACAAGGCTAACGACGCTGGCGGTGGTGTGTATATGGACGGTCGGTGTTCTACGTTCACTATGTACGATGGCGAGATTACAAGCAATACTGCCGGTACGGATGGCGGCGGAGTGAGTTCTGCCAGTGCCAAATTCATCATGAACGGCGGCAGCATTACCGGAAACACCGCAGTCACGGGTGGCGGCGTGAGCGTGGGCTACCACAGCTCAACCGATTTCACCATGAATGGCGGCGAAATCAAAAACAATATGGCAAGCGATAACGGCGGTGGCGTATATATGGGGGGTAGATTGCGCTCTTACACTTTCACCTTGAATGGCACACCGGACATTAGCGAGAATACGAAAGATGGTGTTGCAAACAATGTCTATCTGTCCAGCGGCGCCGTCATCACTGTCGGCAATTTGGGCGCTAACGTCCAAATCCATGTGACATTGGAAAAGATGCCCACGGAAGGATTTTATGTGAAGTTTGCCAAGGCAGGCGCGGGTTTTGAGCTGAATGATAATATTGCCCGCCAGTTCAGTATCGAAAATGATGGCAGCGATAAATGCGACAAGCGGATTATCGAAAATGATCCGGATGAGCTGTGGTTGTATGTGACTGGGGACGAACTACATGAGCATGCCATCTGCGGCAAATCTTGCGACCATAAAACGAACCATAGCAAAGTGTTGTGGACACCTCTGACTTATAATAAAGACACGCAGCAGTTGATGTATGGTTCACTGCCTGTTCCAAGTGAGGTTAAAGAGACCAGCGCCACTGATGACCAAGGAAATCCGACGAAGGCATATTACACAACCTATAAGCTCCCAGCAGGTAATTATTATCTGGCGGAGACCATCAAAATGAATGGTGGTTCGGTTCCATACAACGGGAATACGGTTACGAGCAAGGGCGGCGTGATTGAGATTGAAACTGACGTGAACCTCTGCCTGAACGGAGAGTGGCTTGTAACATCGGCGCCGCATGTCGGGGTGATTGTCATTAAAGAGGCGGGCGCACTGACACTGAGCGACTGCGGAACTGGCGGACGGATTTCTTCCAGCTGCAATGCTTTTGCCGGTGTGCAGATTGCCAACGACACATCCCAAGCTGGTACATTTACCATGTACGATGGCGCGATTATGAACACTGCAACCGGTGTACTTATGGGCAATAACAGTATCTTCAATATGTACGGCGGCACAATCGCAAACAATGAAACGGGCGTGAGTGTTGTTTCGACGAGTAAATTGACGGTCGGTGACTCAGCGTATATTGCCAACAACAAGAAAAATGTTTTCCTGCACGATAAAGCAATGATTATCATTGACTCAAGCCTGACACCTGCCGCACTCATTGGTGTGACCACTGAAACAGATCCCACCGACGAAAAACGAATTCAGATTGCCACCGGAGCGACCGGCTGGGTGACTTATACAGAAATCTTTAAGCCTGACGGGACCGATCAGGGCTATGTGGTTACAAAGGATGAAAAGGGCAATCTGTACCTCAATGTGCACATACATGACTGGCTATACAGTCTGAGCGCAAACCAACAGACCATTATCGCTGATTGCAACGTAACCGGCTGTCCCAATCCTAAGGGCGGTTGGGTGACCATCGACAAGCCTGAGCATAAGGTCTATGGCGATGGCAAATCTGCAGAGGCAACGTTGATTCTGGTTGACTGGCAGGCGGATGAACCGAGTGTTACATATAGAAAGGGCAACGACAAGCTCACTGAGGCGCCTACCGATGCCGGTACCTATACCGCAAGCATCATCTTTGGCAGAGAAGTGGCTTTTGTGACTTATGAGATTCAAAAGGCAGATCCCGCAGCGAAAAATTTTGTCTTTACCGCACCGGGCAGCTTGACATATGACGGCAAGGCAAAGACTGCAGGCATCAAGACTGCGACGAACATCACCGGCATGGGCGATGTTATGGTGAAATACTATCAGGGCGAGACGGAAGTGCAGCCCATGAATGCGGGTGAATACAAGGTTAAAATTAGTGTGACGGACGGCACGAATTTTAACGCAGCAAGTGACCTGACGGATGAAAACTGGGCGTTTACGATTACTCCCATTATTACCGAACCGACTGTGGAACTGAGCGGTAACACAACTTATACTTATACCGGCGAACGGATTACGCCGGATGTTACCGTAACCATCGATGGCAGACCGCTGACGAAGGGTACGGACTACACCATTATTTACGGTGATAACGTAAACGCCGGTACGAATGCCGGTTCCGTAACCGTTAAGGCAAAGGGGAATTATGGATTTGCAGATGTTGTTAAGAAATTTACCATTGAGGAGGCGGATCCGAAGCTGAGCTTTGAAAAGCCCACTGTGACGACCTCCTATGGAACGAATCCTGCTAACAATACGCTCACCAATAAGGGCGATGGCGAGGTGACTTACCAAAGCAGCAACAATTCCGTTGCAACTGTGAAGGAAAACGGTGAGGTTACCGTTGTCGGAGTGGGCGAGACCACCATTACCGCGACAGCCGCCAAGACAATGAACTACAAGGTAGGCACGGCAAGCTATAAATTGACGGTGAATAAGGCACGTGTCCATATTGTACAGGCTACCGTTGATAACAAGGATTACGATGGAAGCGTGAATGCTGACGTCACAGGGGTAGTTTTTGCCAACGAGGCAGACGTGAGAATAGACGGTCTGGTAGCGGGTACGGACTACATGGTGACCGGTGCTTTCCAAAGTGAAAACGCCGGGGAACAGGATGCAGAGGTAACGGTAGAACTTCTTGGTGATTTTGACTCTCACTATGAACTGACCGGCGGAACATATAAGACCAGGGCAACTATTACTGCAAAGCCTATCAGCATTGAAACCGCGCTCACGCAAGACCGCAGCTACGAGCGGAATAATACCTCCGTGACCATTTTAGGAGTGACCTTCAAAGACAGCACAAACACACTTGTTGCAACGCTGAAAAGTTCCGATTATACCGCGACCGGCAAGATGATTAATGCGAATGTCGGCACAGACAAAGAAGTTACCGTTACGGTGACCCTGCAAGGAAACGCGGCAGACAACTATAAGCTTGTTTCCAACACGACCACCGCAAAGGTAGCGATTACGCAGGCTATGGGCGGTGTATTGCAGGAGGAGAACTTAAAGCAGAAGTTCTCCGACCGGAAGCAGAAGACCTTTACACCCGATTACACAGGACTTCCTGCCGGGGAGACATGGACATACAGCATTTCCGAGGCACAAACTTCGGGATCTGCAAAGGTGGAATCGGTTATGATTAATACAGCCGGAAAGATCGCCTACAGGCTGACAGCCGGTGCGGAAAATGACACCATCCGTTGGACGGTAACGATTTCCAATCCAAATTATAAAAACTTTACCAAGGATCTGGTACTGAAACTGACGGCGAAAGACCCTCAGGAGACACTGCGCATCACCGGTGACAACACTGTGGCCTATGGACAGAAGCTGCAACTGAGCACGGTCGGCGGCTCCGGCACAGGTGAGATTACTTACAGCGTGGATGCAGGCAGCACAGGCGATGCGACAATTGATGAGAATGGCATTCTGACTCCGGTTAAGGTCGGAAGCGTTGTTATCACAGCAACCAAGGCAGGTGATGTCGATTACAGTGAGATCACCAGTGCATCTTTTGTCATTATGATTACCCAGGCTGCTACAAGCGGTGAACCGAAGTACAATAAGATTACCACAAGCGGTATGACCCTGGCAGACGCAGGACTGACGTTGACAGACAGCACCATCCATCCGGCAGACGGTACACTGAAGTGGGTAGATGATGCAGGCAATGTACTTTCCGATGACACGGCAGTCGAGGTGAACAAGACTTACAAGTGGCGTTTCACCCCTGCAGATACCAACTATGAGACCCTGACCGGAAGTATCGAACTTTATCATGTGGATGCTCCGGCAGTCACTGCACAGCCCAAGAGCGTATCTGTGACAGTAGGAGACACAGCAACGTTTGAAGTTGCTGCAACCGGTACGGCCGTAATCTATCAGTGGCAGATTGACAGAAATGACGGCAAAGGATTTGTGGACATCACCGGAGCCACCGGTGCGGTCTATACCACAGGAGTAACGGACAAGGATTGCGATGGATTCAAGTATCAGTGCGTCATCCGTAACGCAGCCGGTTCTGCTACTACCGATACCGTAGTATTGACGGTACTGTATCAGATCATTGAAGGCGCAAACGGCTCCTGGAACCAGAATACGGACGAAGGAAGTCTCAAAATCAGAGGAAACGGTGAATATTCCAAGTTCCAGAATGTAAAGGTAGATGGGAATATCATTGATTCCAAGAACTATACCGTGAGTGAGGGCTCCACGATCATCGAATTACATGCAGATTACCTGAAGACTCTGTCCGAGGGCAGTCACACCTTTGAGATCGTATGGACAGACGGCGCCGCAGGCACCAGCTTTACGGTAGTAAGGAACACCTCCGGCAGCAATAGTACCGGCAGCAATAACACCGGCAATAACGATAATAATGACAGTACGGACAACTCAGCTGCCGCAGCTCCCACCGCTGCTGCTACTGCGCAGGAACTGGACAAGGTTCCGGCGACCGGAGATGCTTCCGGCATTTGGATCGCTCTATTTGTAGTATCTGCCGTAGGACTGGCAGTCATGCTGATAAGAAGGAAGAAACAATAGTTTCGCATTACAAGCCCCACCGCAGGGATAAAACTCTGCGGCGGGGCTTTTTGTGCATTTTGCGGCACACGTTTCTCTATGGGAATATATGGGAATATAGCTTATAGTGGTAAAGGTAAAGGTAGAAAAATTAATAAACATGTAGAAAAATGTCAAAAATATAAAAACATTCATGTAATATAATGTAAAATTATCATTAAAAGCATTTGATTTTTACACGAATTTGGATTATGCTATACTCAGAAGCTTTATGGAGGACGAAGGATGTATAGAAAGATTATGGACTTCTTAGAAACGTGGAAAGAAAGTGAACATCGTAAACCCCTTATTTTGCAAGGGGCAAGACAGGTGGGAAAAACTTACTCCATTTTAGAGTTCGGGCGAACCCACTATGAGAATGTGGCATATTTCAATTTTGAAACAGATCCTAAATTGAATGAAACTTTTGAAGAAAACATCAGTCCTGATTATCTGATCCCCATTTTGTCTCACATTGCGGGTCAGACCATCGTAAAAGAAAAAACGCTGATTGTATTTGATGAGGTGCAGCTTTGTGAAAGGGCTCTGACTTCTCTGAAATATTTTAACGAGAGTGCTCCGGACTATCATATCATCGTTGCGGGCAGCCTGTTAGGTGTGGCTGTCAACAGGGAAAAGTTCTCGTTCCCTGTGGGCAAGGTGGATATGAAAACCCTGTATCCCATGGATATGGAGGAATTTATGATCGCTATGGGTGAGGGAGATCTTGTGCAGCAGATCAAAAGGTGCTTTGCAACAGATCAGCCGATGCCGGCGGCACTCCACGATGCGGCTATGCAGCTTTACCGGCAGTATCTTGTGGCAGGCGGGATGCCGGAGTGTGTGATGCAGTTTGCCCAGACAAGGGACTATATCCTGATCCGCCATATACAGGATACCATTCTTGCAAGTTATCTCAACGACATGAGTAAGTACAATAATCTGAATGAAATCAAGAAGACCAGGCTTGCCTATGACAATATTACCGTTCAGCTTTCGAAGAAAAATACCCGTTTTCAGTATAAGTTGATGAAAAAAGGAGGGCGGGCGTCTGAATTTGAGAATGCCATAGAATGGCTCTGTCTGTCCGGAATCGTATCACGGGTCTATAAGGTAGAGCAGATCAAAAAGCCTTTGGAAAATTATCGTGATATTGACGCTTTCAAGATATATGTTTCGGATTTGGGTCTGCTTTGTGCCAAGAAGGATCTGGCTGCCAATGATATTCTGTATATGGTGGAGGAATTGAACGATTTTAAGGGCGGTATGACGGAGAATTATGTCAATGTACAGCTCTCCATCAATGGTTACAATACTTACTATTGGAAGTCTGAGCGTGGTGCGGAGATAGATTTTGTTATTCAGC
>OGYE01001386.1_pt1 | contig 15738 bp, 17 predicted proteins | sample 1576471 | NCBI WGS metagenome assembly OGYE01 (sample SAMEA3541532, study PRJEB24748) | human gut metagenome | biome: human gut; feature: human-associated habitat; material: faeces | place: China | collected 2012
TGTCGTGTTTGTGGTGTGGTATTATTGGGATTGTCAGAAAAAACAGCATAAAAAAAGGAGCAGAAAAATGATGAAATTAAGTGCCTATGTTATCGAGTTGCCTGATAATGCGTATAAGGTCGGTATTGAAGGTGTGTATACGGGAATTGTGACGGGTAATGATACTTTTGATTCTGCGCTTGCTGATGTCCTTGAATGCATGTTGTCTTATGATTATGATTATGAAGAAGTCGCCCAGGCGGTGACTCGTGAGGGTCGTAGCTGTCGTGTGTATGTTGTTACGGTTGATAATGGTGATGACTGACATTCGTAGTATTGAGTGTGATTAGTTTTTGAGTGATAACAATATAGCCCGGTAATATTACCGGGCTATATTGTTATCCAACCACCTTAGTGGGGCCGAAATATATTTTGTTGGTATCGGGTTCGATTACGGTATCGGATATTTGTATGCCGCGTGCGTTGCCGCATGCGATTAGGTTTAGTACACAGCCGCCGTTACGATATTGAACTATGTCATTAGGGCCTAGTGACGGTGTAACCATGTATGTGAATGATGCACAACGGTCTGAGCATTCTATCTGTGTACCGCTATTGGTAATGGTTATTTTTCCTGTGCCGGGTACTCGGAGGCCACCGAAACCGGTTGGCATCAGTTTGAAACATGTGTAGTCGCCTAGGATTACTAAATAGCCAGTTAGTCGCAATTGTCCGTGTTCGGCATCGTTTAGTGTTGTGGATATTTTTATCGTGTTGGGTTTGGTTATCATTGTAGCGACTTCGAAAACACTACATATCTGGTTTATTGTTGTGAATTTTGGTTTAAGCGAGTCGGCGACTATTTCTATTGTTTGTGCGATTTTTGCGGTGTGTCCGCCTATTGTGTGCGGGGTTGCGTTAGTTGGGAACGATATCCAGCCGCCCCAATTGAGATATGATGTCGCGTTGTCATTGCAGATCGAACGGGCGCATGCCCATAGATTGCCTTCGTTGTCAAACTCGCCGGCCTCGTATTCGCCGATGCGTCTCGACATGAGTAGATCGGTGGCCATACAATTGTACCATTGCAGTGTCTTGGTACGTACGTCGTAGAGGTACGCGAACATGCGTGTTGTGTATCCGAAGATCTTGTTATTGTATGCGCTGATACCCTGTCCCATGAAGTCGTCGCCCATTGGGCGGGTACCTATGACAGTGGTGCTGTAGTCGGTCATGTTTATTTCGTAGATGTTCGGGTTGTTGCGGCATATGCAATATACTTTGTTGGTGATCGGGTCTTTGGTGATACCGGCTATGCCGTGTAGCGGTATGGGTATGTTAACGCTGGCGTTGAAATTGTTATCGTACGCCAGTATGCCGCTATAGTCGGATGCCCCGTCTAATGTGATGGGTGCGACCCATATAGGCGTGTTGGGGGTTGCGTCGATATATGCCATATCGTTGCAGTGACCGGCGTTGATTGTTTTGTTGGTGGTTATCGTGTTGTTGGCCATATCAACGATTACGATTTTTGGTTGCCCGCCCTCGGTGGTGATGTTATTGCAGCCGAAATACACTATGTCACCATGTTTAAGGGTTGACTGCGCACCGTAATCATGTGTGATGAACCGTGCTTGTATGGTCATGCCTGTGACTGTGGATATATCGCCGGTGCTTGCGTCATAGATGTTGTGTAGTAGTTTTTTTGCGTCCGTCGGGTTACTTGCGTTAAGCGCGGCTAGTGTTTGATTGGTGTTGTTGATATTATTGTCGACGTTGTTTGTCCAGTTTTGCGCTTTTTCATCGGTATCCCACTCGATAGCGTTGAAGCGGTTAAGTGCGTTATTCGCTTTTTCGGTTGTAACGGCGAGATCGCTTGCGGTGGTGTCTATTTTGTTTTTCAGGGCGCTTGCGGTGTTGCTGTCGGTTACGCCCAGTGCTGCGAGATTGTTGTTTATGGTTTCTGTTTCCGTCATCGCTTGTTTGGCGGTATTGAGTGCAGCCGCGGCGTTGCCGTTGATTGTCAGAAGTGTTTGATCGATCGTACGTATTGCGCTGTTGTATTGGTCGGTCAACGCGGCGGGGTCGCCGGTATCGTATAGATCGAGGTTGAAATTATCGGTAGTGCTTGCCATGTTTAGGCCTCCTTGCGGGTGTCGGTTGTGTGGTGTATTTGTATTTGTATTTCGAGCTGGTGCAGTTTTTTGTCTATGAGCTGCATACTGCGGTTGTATGCGTCGCGTAGGTCCGCCACTGAACCGGTATCGTATAGTGGCAGATTGTTGAATGGTGTGGTGGGCATGGTGTCTCTCCTTTACTGTACGGGCGGGTAGGGTTCGCCGGTTTGCGGGTCGGTCACGCGCGGCGTCGGGTCGTTGAATATGGTGAGGTTGCCGACTGCGGCGGTTTCGTCGGTGCGGTGTTTTGCCATGTCGTCCACCGTCTTGGTGGCGACCTGATTGACGCGTGCGCCGAACACCGCGAGTTCACGGTATATGTTGCGCATGGCTATCTTGCTGTCTACGTAGGTGCCTTGTGTGGGGTCGTAGATCATCATTTTATCGCCAACATGCTCAAGATTGTCCAGCAATGCCGCCAATGTTTTTTCCATTGCGCTGACACGTGCGTCGACGCGGTTTTCAAACGTTTTTATGTCCGCGCTCATGGTGTTGATAGCGGTGGTGAGTTCGTCGAAATATGCCGTGATGTGATCGTATTCGCTTGCCAGATGTTTTATGATTTCCTCTGTGCTTTTTGCGTTCCAGTAGAATGACGGTATTACGGGCGTGTACGGCCACATGCTATATAAGGGCAGTGGGAACATGTGTGTTTTTGCCTCCTAATAGTTGTTTATGTTGACAGTCCATAACGGGCTGAAACATTCTTCCAGATGTTCCAATAGTAGCACGTCGATATCCACGTAATCGCCTTGGCGTATCGCCTTGACCTTATCCATGTAGTTGCCGTTGGTCACGGTCTCATACTCCATGTCGGTGGCGTTGCTTGCGTAATCCTGACCGGTCGCGAGCTGGGTCGCGGGGAAATCCGAGAACACGGTTCGCGTCTTGTGCCACGTGTCGTTGTCCGTCATAAATATTCCGGGGTTGCCGTTCGCGAGCTCGTAGAGCGGTTTGAGTACGGGCATTATTTCGGCGATGAGACGCAACAGGTGCCGCCGCCATCTGCCCGGCGGCATCACGCCCAGTTCGCGATCATAATACCGGTTCTCGATTTTTTTGCAGCATCGCGTGTATTGTGTGTCGTTGTATGCGTCATCACGCCATGACCATTGCGGCGTTGTCCAGTCAATGCCGCCGGGTACGAGCAGTTCCCCCAATGTTATCGTGGTGACGGCGTGATAATCGGGTGTGGTTTCGCCCGGAACAAACGGCGGTATCATGTCAGATGTCTCCATTGTCGTTGTCCTCCAGTGCTTCGAGGTTGGTCATGTAATTATAGTTTTGGCTTATGTTGTCCTGATTCCACACCACCTGTATGGGTGCGTCCAGATATCGTGAGAAACGCGTGTTGAGTATGTCGCACGCGGCGCGACGCTCCTCAAGTTCGGACAGCGCCCGGAGATCGGTGGGTTCGCCGTAATCGTTTATCTCATCCGCCGTCTGCCGTTCCATCTTCATGGGTAGGTTCTTGATGCCGAGCGACTGGTAAAAGGCGTTCCACGTGTTTTGTATGTCGTTCTGTATTTCCATGCCGATATATTCAACGTTGGTTTTGAGCACTTGCGCCTTCATGCTGTCGGTGAAGCCGGGCGTCGCCATGATTGCCATTTCACCGCCCGAAATCTGCTTGATGACGTTGACCCCCGCCGTTTGCTGTCCGGCGGGCACCTCCAGAATGAACGGTGTTTTCTGGTGGAAGCGGTTTTGTCGACGGGTCATGTACAGATCTTCGATCTCGTGCGCGAAAAATTCAAGCGTCGGCACCAATGGCGTACGTGCCTTGTTGCTATAGATAAAGACACCGTTGGAGTTGTTTACGTCGAAGTGCCACCCGTTTATCCCGTAGGATGTCCATTTCTTCGGTCGATAGTACACGTTGAAGTCGGAATTGACAACGGCTTGCGTGGAAAAGAACACACCGGGCTTGCTATGTGGATAGGCGATAGTGGCATATCCGTAGTACAACAGGTTATACTCCAGAAACCATGCATTGCACGTTTTGGGCAGATTAAGCCACTTGAAACGTGACAACGCGATATTAAGCATCTGCGAATAAGCCATATAATACGCCTGTGTGTTGAGTTGCTGCGACTGCTGCCACACCGGCAGCCCTTTTTCGCCGAGGGCCGCGCGGGTCGGCGGGCACTTATGCGTGCGTTTACGTCCCATATATAACACCTTTTTTCGCTAGTTGATGTTCGCGGCGAGATAATCGCCGCCTATTTCGGTGGGGTCATTCCAGATTGTAACACCTGCCGTGAAGCGGTCGCGTATCGCGTCCAGTGCGTCGTTGGGGGCGATGTCGTTGGTGAGCCACATATCATCAGCCCTCCAATACGTGTAATGTCTGCATGCCGTGAGGTTCGGCTTGGTATAGAGTTTGTTGCTTGCTATGCCGTATCGCAACATGTACATACCAGCTTGCATTAGTGCGCTTTTTGTCTGTGTGCGGACTTTTATAATGTACGCCCTTTGTGCCATTTCATCCGGCCACGGGTCGCCCGAGTACGCACCGACCGGCGCGGGGGGTTGATTGTACATGTCACGATACGTGTTCGTCGCATTGTCACGTGTTGTGAGCATACTGCGTTTCGCGTTTGTCACGGCCTGATTGCGCGTGCGTGCCGCGTTGCCGGTGGCGGTGTTGTATGAGGCCGTGGCGTTGCCGTTGGACGCGTTGACGGCGTTGGCGGTCATATCGGTGGCCGCCGCCGTTGCGAGTTGCATCGTTTTCACGGTTTGCGTGTTGGTACGTATCGTCGTTTCCGTCGCTTGTGTCTTGGCGTGCGCCGTCTGGTCCGTATTGGCCGACGTGGCTTTATTCGCCTTGGCATATGCCGCGTCATTGGCCGCCTTATTGAGTTTTTCGCTGTTTGTAATGGCGATACCTGTATTGTAGCCTTGCAACGCTGCTCCGCTGATGCTGGTCGCTAGACCGATGGCGGCACCGCCGCTTGCAACGGACAGCGCCGCACCGCCAACCGACCCTATCATGCTTGTGACGGATGAAATGGCGTTCGTTTGCGTATTCGTGACATATGTTTCGTTCATGAGTGTTACATCCCAGTCACGATCGGTTCTTATTTTGCTGTTCGCGGTTGCGGTGTCAGCGTCGAGGCGCTTTGTCGCGGCATCGAGTATGTCATTACGCGTGTCAACGGTCTCATCGGATATCTTCTGATCGCGCAAGACTCCGCGTGCGGTGTTGGCCGTCTGCGCGGCGTTCGTTCGTGCGGTGTTGTCCCGTGCCGTGGCTGCGCTGATATTGGCGTTATCACGAGCGGTGTTGGCCGCTTGCGCGGTGTTTTCATACGAGGTTATCGCGTTCTCGCGGTTTTGTCTGATCGTGCGATTGTAGTTGGCTCCGCGATATGCGTCGATATTACGTCTTTGTAGCGCATACGTGGGGATATCGTACGATATGATCGTCGCGAGCGCGTCCGCATTGGGCAGATGTCCGCTTATGGTCTCGCCTGTGAGGTTGCTCACGGCGATAGTGGTGCTGCCGTCCGCACCGTATCCATCCAGATACGCGACCTGTCGCACGAGCGGATACGCAACGGATACCAACGTTCGTACACTGAGCCGCCCGCAATCCTCGATGTTGATCGTGGTTGTCTTGCCCCACGTGTCCGTGATCTCCAACACGCTATATGGCGATACGTACAGTTTGGTCACGTCGGCGACTTCGGGGGGCATGTCGAAATCCTCCGGGGTCAACGTGATGTCACTTAATGTGCGCTCCGTGTCTATGATGGTCATCCATGCGACACCGTTGACCATGACGGGCGCACTGGTGCCGCGAACACACATGTCCGCGGACACCACGAAGCACGAGCCTATGCCCGAAGCGATATGCGGGTAGTACGCGAACAGATCATTGATGTAGTCGCCGGTTACGTCGCTTGCACGTAGCGCGAACACGGTCCAGTTGTTCGGGGTGCGTCCGCGCTGTGACGCGTAGGGCGTGCCGAGCGTACGGCACCCGCTTATGTCTATACCCGCCGCGCCCCATGTCCATGATGACACCGTAGCGTCCCCGCTCCCGTATGTGGGATCGTCGCCGGTCACGTCGGCACCGCGCGTGCGTGCCATCTCCTTCAACCTGATCGCGCCGAACGCGCAAGCGAAACACACGTATCGTTCACCGCCAGTCAATCCGGTTGCCTTGATATCGGTGATGCGGTTGGCCGCGCCGCCGTAGTTGACATCTGGTGCCAGCAGATCCGTACTGTTTTCGCGCGGGTTCTCCAGCAATTTTTCAGGTGTTGTCTCGACTAGCGGCGCGTGTCCCCGTTCGAGCATTAGTCCGTTGATCGTGGTCGTATTGATGTAGTCCGTCCACATGTCACGTTGCATTACGACGGTGGTCGTATTGGGTGCCTCCGCCGTGATATCCGTGATGTAATAGTGGTATCTTGTCTGGCAGTCCGATTGCTGTAGCGGTGATTGCAGTATATCCGGTGTAAAATCGACCACGATATAGTTATAACGTTGAGCCGTCATGTATGGCACTGGTATTTTGATACCGTCCGTGTCGGCGCGGGCGATATACATGCTGGTGTCAAGATGCACGGTCTCGCCGTCCAGCCCGTCGAACCACGCGTCACGTGCGTTATCGTCGCGGAACTTAACGGCATCGTGGCCGTCGTTACGCCATTTTACGTGGCATAGTTTTATCTTGGTTTTCGGTGTCCACATATTATAATCGTATGTGTTGACGTACTGATCGTACACGTGCACGTCAGCGCCCGGAAACGATGTGGCATTATCCAAGTGCGGAAATTTCATATATACCTCTTTTTTCGCAAAATAAAATCGGGGTGCCGGTGTTACCCGGTACCCCGATACTAGCATGTTACGACGCTGCACATTATTTTACGGTGAACGTGCAAGTCGCCTTGTACGGTGCCGTCTCGCCGGTCGGGTTTACGTATGTCGCCGTACCCGTCACCGTGATAATGTCGCCTGCCGTCAGCCCGTCGCGCTGCACGTGCAAACGAGCCTGATCGTCGACAAACGTGTTGACGTTGAGGTCAAACGCCGCACCGTGCGCGTCATCGCCGCTTGCGGCATCGCCGCTTGCGGCATGGTTCGCCGCAACCTCGTACGTCGCCGCGTCCGGTGCCACCTGAATGGCGGTGCCGGTGGGCTCCACGGTGGCGGTCAACTTCGGCGTGAGCTGGAGCACGTCGCCCGCCTTGACATCACCCGTCTCCGGGGTCAGCGTGAAACCGGTCACGGTCTGAGTCACCACCTTGATGGAAGTGCCCGCATCGGTGGTGAACAAGGCACACGGCGTAAACGGCGACACGCCATAAATGCCCCAGTGATTGAGATACAGCGTGTTAGAAAGCGTCTGCGGATTATAGAACTGGGTAGTGCCGTACAGCGTATCGCGAACCTGATACCAATCAGTAGACACAAGCAACGCCACCGCGCCCGGAATACCAAGACTCGGCACCTGAATAATACGATACGGCACGTCGGCCTTATCCAACTGGAACACCGCCGACAACGCGTCAACATCAAGCGACGCGAGATATTCCGGCTCGATCAGCAACACCATTTGTTGCGGATTGGCATACGCCGGAATATCGGTAACGTTCAACGCGTTGTACTGCGTTGACGGAAACTGCATACGTCCCGCCGTTGAACGCAACGCCTTAAGCAACGTCCTGGCCGACGCTTCATCGGTCGGTGCCGCATCGAGATGAACCTTGTAGAAACCAAGATTCTGCTCGTAATGACGAATCAGCGCAAGCATGATGTTCATTTCGTCGTAATTATCACTGTTGCGCGGCGTTTCCATGATCTGCGCTATAAAACGATTCAAACCGTAATCGTCCACGAACGCCTGACGAAGTTCGTCATCCGTCCATGAGATCGGGTATTGGTCCTTGCGGTTCATTTCATAGAACCATACGGCGGCTTCGGGTCGGTGCATCTTCAACAGAGTTTCGGCATCGTCCTTGTATCCATGCGCCTTAATCCACTTGATGGCAATTTCCTGAACGGTCGAACCCCAGTAGAGGTTCTCCTTTTTAAATATCGAGAGCATGTTTTCAAATGGCATATTCTGCGCCATCACGGTAAGGCCAATTCGGTTAACCATGCTCCATACGCAATCATTCAGGTATTGGCGGTTCATGGGGTCGAACAGATATCGCGCGGTGTTCGCCACGCCCGTTTGCGTGGCGCTCGGAACGCGCTGTTGGTAATCGTCGGTGCCCTTAAGGCGCACCTTATCCAAAATAGTCGCATTGTCTACAGCCATAATAAAATTCCCCTATTCGTTTATTCAGAGCGTGTAATCAAGGTTTTCAAGATCATTCGCGGCGGCATCGGCTATTGCTTCCGCCGCATCGTCCTCACGGACGGTCGCACCGTTTTCGACCATCTGCGATACGGAATCGGCGAACTTGTCATAGATGCCATCGATGCGTTCGATAACATCATTGAGTTTATCGGTTATCGTCGTGAGCATGTCGCGCAGATCGTCGAACTCGCCTACGCGGTGCGCTTCATCGGGGGTGAGATCATCGCGCTCAACGATGTCCCTTTCCTCGGCAGTTTCGTCATCCATTATTTTTCCTTTCATATATGAAAAAGTCGTACCGGCGAACGAATACCGAACCGGCACGACTTAAGATTAGCATACTTGTGACATGTTTCATAACGGTAATCGGCGCGTTTTTCCCTCACGGCCACACCGTCGCCGGAGTCAACCGTGGTTATCGACGATGCGTTTTAGCGACACCATTATGGCACCTCACGTACACCATGTTTATTTTACACCGAAATTCTTGAGCATTTCAAACATGGCGTGTTGCGTTTCCACCATGTCATATCTCAAATATCCCAAGGCGTAATACGATGTAAGATTCTTAATCAACTCCTTCGCCATATTCGCAGTGAGGTAGTTCAGCCTGTTATCATCTCGCGTGAGTGCAAAATATGGCACATGTGTACCGCCGTCGTATTTCGTGGAAACAAAAACATACCCACAACGCATATCAGCATATACGCCATATTCCCGGTGAAACCAACGGAACACATAAGTAAGTTTCGCGTGCTTATGCGGTTTTTCGATAAAATCGGTATCAAATTGCCGAAACTTGTTTTTCGCCGTCATATCATCATTGTTTTTCAGCATGCGCCCCGCAACGGTGTTTTTCGCCTTTTGTTCGGCGTAGTCATCGTCTCGCACGTAATCGAACAAGCATGTCTTGCCGTCAAGCCATTGCAGACCATACTCGGGATTGAGGGGCACTCCATAACGTTGGAAATACGGATTGAACGCGTCGCAAGCGTTACCCAATAGGAATATTCTTGGTTTGCGTAGCTCGGTGTCATCGGCGCGTTCACGCGTCACGGTATCCACGGTTTTCGCCAATTGTTCAAACTCGTTTTTCAAATACGTGTGATATCTATCGTCATTATCAATAATAAATTCATCCATGCAAATGTTGCGCACGTTCACGTATGTGTTTTTCTTTTTTCGCTGTTGCATGGTCAAGGGTATAAAATATCCGCATATCCGCCACGATTTTTCTTTTTTGCCGGTTTTTTTCCGTCGTATTTCAGCCGTTTTATTTGTTGTGCGAAATTCATAATCGGGAAAAATATTGTCTTTTATGATACGGTCGAAATAGTCTCCGGCGACATCGTTGTTTTCCTCACGAAAACGGGCGATTTCCGCAAAACAATACCCGTTTTTCAAATAATCCTCTATCATGTATTTCCTCATACCGTAGGTTTTACCCAAGCCGCGCGCGCCGATAATCATGTTAACGTCTGCGTTTCGTGGCAATATTACGGTTTTAAGCCTGTCATAGTAGTATTTCGCCATCCATGCTCACAATCCTTGGTGCTCCATCCCGCAAAACCAATTCGCGGGGTATCGTGTTCACATATCTATTATACACAGATCGCAAATACGTTATGTTCTCCGCATTCGCCTGTTTGTCGGACTCGCCCAGCCAGCGCCCCGACGGATACAGCCCGATGGCCTCCGGCGCGTCCACATGCGCCGTCTCGCCGCGATAGTCCGTGACATCACCTATATAACGATCACAAGCAGTCGGTCGATTGCGTTGCAACGTATGACATATCTCATAATCCACAAGCACATCATAGCCGAGCGACATTTGCACGGTTTTGGCGAAACCGTGCCCCGCACGCATGACATCGGCGACGAAGTCTTCAATGGTGTATACGCCGTCCGGGCGCGGGAGCCCGGCGCAAGTGACATGTACGCGACCTTTCCTGTCCAAACTAACACGTGCTTTATTCCACAATTCCATATGTTCGGCGTAGCGCGTGGTACCGCCACAGTCCTCGACCTCGAACTGTCCGATATGGTCCAGCGTCGAGGCCATGTCGGGCGCGGTGTTTCGGACACGTCGCATGGTGTTGCCGATCGCGTTTTCGATCGCGTCATGCAGCGGTTCGAGCACGTCCAGTAATTCCTCGTCGCTCACGTCGTCATCGCAACTGATCTTCAGGCTATCGGTATCGCCGCCCGTGACCGTTACGCGTTCGCCGAAATGCCGGTATATCAGCATCATGGCCATCAATAGGTGCATTCTGCTTCCCGCTACGATCCTCATGCCGTATGTGTATAGTACCCGTGGCGTTTTCGGACGTTTTTCAGCGAAATTATCGGGAGTGCAGACAGTGGTTTTATCGACTTCAAGTTCACCGGTTTCCGTCACGCGATAATCGGCCTTCATCACGTCTTGCGCCTGCGTGCCGTATATGCCGTTAAATTGCCCCTTGACGGTCGACCCGTAATAGGACTGCAAAAATTTCATGCTCAGTTCGCCGGTTTTCGCGTCGCGTGCGATTCCCTCGGGGATGGAGTCGGGGATATCGCCCACGTACGGCGTCCCCTCGGTGTATCCCTTAATCAGGTTTTTGACATCGGTTTTGCGTGCAAAAAGCATGTTAGATTGCAGCGTGACGTAATCCGGGGGGGTTATGGTTTTCGTGGTGCTTTCCCCGTACAATACACGCATGCCATCATATTCATACACTTGTACGACATCCCATAATTCAATCTCGTTGACGTGCAACACGCATTCATCCGCGCTGTACAATTTGCCGAACGCATATACCGGATTAACGGCGCTGTCCACATAACCGCGTGCGCGGATACTGTTATCCTGGGCCTTCGCACGATCGTTGTTACTGTAATCAGTGCCAGCGTGCAATGTACGTACGAATTTCGACCGAGGGCATATCGCTATACCCCACGCCGCGAAACACGTGCCCTTACGAAGTCTCAGATTGCTAAAGCGCACGGCGACATGCAAGCCCACGCGAAAAGGGTCATCGTAATGGCTTAACACGTCATCAAGCGACGTGCCCGCAATGCGTTCACAAGCGATCTGCAACAATTCAGACGGTGTAGGCGCGAATTTAACGGGTAGCCTACGCCCATTGATAAACGCGTGATGCATTGACGTGACATCCAAGGACGCGACATTAGGCACGACAACACTAGCGGTTTTAGCGCTCGTAAACGTCAACCCGCCACGGAAACAAGCCTTGCGCAACGCATACGATTCATAATCCTTCGGAAATTCCTGATTACACGTAATCTCAAAAGCACGTTGCAACGTAAGTTTCTTTCCGCCGCGCAGCGTGACGCGCCGCCCGCCGATCTCACGACGCGCCATCTGCCGTACAAGAGATGTCTTGGTCAGTACTCGACTACCGAGCATATCGGAGGTCAACCAGTGATTAGCATGCAACAGCCATTGCAGATATTGCGGTATCACCTGCACGTCACGTCGTGCGTAAAACAATTCATCTTCGGTCAACGGCGTTTCGGGCGTGCGTACGCGCGTATAATCCCAGTCGCCCACCGCCTTGGGGAGACCGCATGTCTCGCCCATTGCACGCAATCCACCCATTTCGAGATAAAACGTATCCCAAAACCGACATACCACGTTGCCGTCAACGCATAGATCGATTGTGTACGCGCTTGTGGCCGTCTGCGCGTTTACGCTGATCGTGTACGATCTCGTCAACGCCAGCATGAGTGTTTGCATGTCAAACATCAGATTATATGCCGCGATCACCGGTACATAATCATGTTCGCTGCCATACGATATAAGATCATCGATATATGCAAGTGCCTCATCAACGTGCCGATAAAACCGTACATCGTCCGAAGTAGGGTCGTAAGACTCCAACGATGTATCTCGCAGATCGTTAAAGATATACAATATCGGATATGCCCTTGTTTCGGCACCGGCTTGTATATTAGTCGTTTCCGTATCGTAAACGGCGGCGACCCTAAACGGCTTGCGACTCCCCATCACCGTACCACGTCCGGCGACACCGCCACCAACCATATCGGACTACCCCCGTCAACATCCATATCGTCTTCCAAGTCCCCGACGTGCATTTGCATACGTTTGGCATATTGCAGCGCTTGCTCGTTGCGTTGCATGATATCGTCGAACAATTCACTCAATGAGTCGGCATCATAAGCACGCATAATGACTTCCAAACGTTTCTCGGGCGGCACATCAGGTCGTTGCCATATATTTTGTGTGTACCGCCAAAAGATTTTGACTTTTTCGCGACCAAGATCGCCCAGCGCCGAGGGCACCCCCTTGGATGCCGCGCGCATTTCCTGTCGAAAAATGTTAAACGAACGTCGTCGTTCGCCGCGTTTTCCGCCCCCACCCTTCACGGTTTCAGCTTGCCGTACCAGCTTGGCGGCGTTCTCCATCGCCCGTGCGTACGCTTCGGCCCGTAATTGTCTGTTCTGGATACGTCCGACGTATGTCTGTTTCAGGCCTGTTTCAAGCCGTTGCACGTACATCAGTCGCGCATGCCGTTCACTTTCCGGCATTCGCGGTGTAATGCTCTTGCGTATCGTATTTATCGCACGTCGTACACGTTTGCGTTTCGCCGTCAGGAGGTCGGCTTGCTTGCGGGCCCTGGGCATACATATCACCACCTACGATAAAAAAAAGGGTGCCATAACCGGTTATGGCACCCTCATACAGTTCAGCGTTCTGCTTTTGCTCTTTTTTTCGTATTTCACTTAATTTCGAGGGACTTGAGCGATCGCCCGCCGCCGAGCGCGGTTTGCTTGACAACAACGGTGAGCCCGTCGGGTGCGTTGAAATCGGGGAACATGTCAAAAATGTCCAAGACGCTTCGATAAATACCCTCCGACTGACTGAAATACGTCTTGCCGTCCTTTGCGAACAGATAGACGTTAGCGCATTTCTGCCCCGTCTGGGAACGGACACCAGGCGTGACGTATGCGCCCGTGACGGTCAACGGTTCAGCGCCCAACGATGCAAGCGATGTCGCTGTGTTTCGCGCGTTGATGATGGCACGTTTCCCGTCGAACGTGCTAATATCCATTGTGCAGATGCACCGATAGTTGTTCACAATGGCTTCCATTGCCTCATTCGTGGTGTTATTCATCTGTTCAATTTCCTGTGCCATGATTGTATCCTTTTTTGTTACTCGTTAACGTTGTCGTTGTCGTTGTCGCTGTCGTTGATTGATGTCGCATGCTGGAAAAACATCTCGGCGGGCATTTCGTAAACCGTTTTAGTCACCTTGATGTCATCCACCAATACATTATACAAACCGGCCTTCATCAACGCTTTCACGGCTTGCTCAGCAGTGCGAATATTACCGTCAATAGTAATATATTGCTGATTGCCGTCACGATCAATATACGTAACCGTACTAGTGGCACGTGTCTTTTTGATATTCCTCATTATATTTCCTTTTTTTCTTGATTTGTCAGCATTTACGTTGACATAAAAAATATTACACAAAAAAATCGGCGCACGCAAACGCGACACGCCGACTTTTTAATATTAATGTATCAATAACGCAAAACCTGACCCGGATAGATCAAGTACGGGCGACTAATCTTATTAATCTTAGCGACGCGAGGCCACTTGGACCCAAAAATAGACCACAGGCACTCACCGGCCCTAACGGTATGAGTACGCACGGGTGCAGTAGATACGTTATGCTTGTTCGGTCGTTTACGTTCACCAATCGCGTAAGCCTCCCACTGCCACCGTGCGCCCCGGAAATAATCAAGGTCGATCGCACCGGCATAACCGGCAACACGTCCGTTGCCCGTATACTGGCGCATGGCCTCGCCATACGCGCCATACCGCCACGGGCGCGACTGCCAACCAGTAACGGCATTGGATGCGTACTGTGCAACCCATACCCCGCAATGACGACGAACATACGGGCTAAGCTGCCGCAACGCGGAGGCCGGTGTATATATAACCGGCCAAACACGTGTTCGTTCGTACACACGTTTCACCCAACGATCAACCCACGAACTATTACCAAACTGGGGATTGTCATCATGTTCCCAGTCCAGCGCGAGCACCGCGCGGCCAACATACTTCGTCACGTGATCGACGAAAAAATCAGCCTCACGACGCGCATCATTGCCCATTGCATAATGATAAACGCCTATACTCTTACCGGTGGCCGTCGCACGTACAAGCTGATAGTCAGCAACCTGACTGACACCATTGCGCAAACACGTATTGTTAAAACCGCCGACACCCCACGTGAAACCGGCCACGACAAAATCCGCATCAAGCTTGCCCGTGTCTATATTGCACTGCCAGTTGCTCACGTCAACGCCGCGCATATCCGCGTTCGCGACTGGCGCAAGCACCAACAACGATACGCAAAAACACGCAACTACACTACGCATCAGCCGACGAATCGTCATCACCGTTTCCCTTCTGCAACAAGCCTATAAGCTCCTCCGTCAACACATTATTTTTCGTCACAAGATCATTAAAATTTCTAAACGTCGTGGCGATAAACCAAGCCATAGCACAACACGCGACGATCGGGAAACCAATACTACCGATCATGCTCACAACATCATTAACATTCATAATACCTCACTAAAAAACCGCGACGCATCGAACAACACGCCACGGCCTAATATATCATTAACCATATACATGTGGCCTATCCGGGAATCGAACCCGGCACGCACATCTTATAAGGATGCCGCTCTAACCACTGAGCTAATAGGCCATCACTACACCTCACCCGCCCACAACCCCCGCCGCATCAAATCAACAATATCACGACAATGCATAAACACATAATCAGACACCGTCGAATCACATGTAAAACACTTCATACCCATATCAGCAACCTTAGTACGACGCTCGCCATAAAACCTATAGCCCTTGATATAGTCACATTTATTATACTTACAATACACGATTAATCTCTCTAACAAAGATGTATTAGCCAATCACCTGTTAATCCGATAACCCAAACACACCGCACCCGGAATATAAAACACGCCATCGTCCAACACATCCCAAACCCCGTACGCGTCAACGCAGTCGACAAATCGAATTTCCATTAAGCAATCAGACGCAATATCCACGAAATAAACGAAAACATCATAAATACTATTTATGTTAAAATCGATTGAATTAGATAATGCGTTAAAATTCATGAAACTCATTTTTCTGCTCCTTTTTTATGCTGTTTTTTCTGACAATCCCAATAATACCACACCACAAACACGACA
>OGYE01001389.1_pt1 | contig 15715 bp, 12 predicted proteins | sample 1576471 | NCBI WGS metagenome assembly OGYE01 (sample SAMEA3541532, study PRJEB24748) | human gut metagenome | biome: human gut; feature: human-associated habitat; material: faeces | place: China | collected 2012
TCGGCAGGTGCTTATGCACAGCAGATTTCTGTGAAAGGAACAGTAAAGGATCAGACTGGCGAACCTGTGATTGGTGCCAATGTATTAGTAAAGGGGACGACTAATGGAGTGATTACGGACGTTGACGGAAACTTTAATGTTTCGGCCGATAAAAACGGCGTATTGGTAATCAGTTTTGTCGGCTATGTGACTCAGGAAGTACCAGTGGCAGAAAAACAAATGGTAATTGTGCTTAAAGAGGATACAGAACTTCTGGATGAGGTTGTTGTATTAGGGTATGGTGCGAATACACGTAAGCAGGACTTGTCTGCTTCAGTGGGTGTAGTAAGTAATACTGAAGAATTGGCTGCTCGCCCGGTAACTTCTACCGAAGGCATGCTGCAGGGACAGCTGGCAGGTGTTACCATTACGGCCGATGGTGGCGACCCAACTTCTTCTCCTAACATTGTGATTCGTGGTCAAGGCTCACAAGATGGAGACAATGTACTTTGGGTTGTGGACGGTGTTCCCGGTGCACCTATCTCATCCATGAATGATATTGAAAGTATCGTTGTTTTGAAGGATGCTGCTTCTGCTGCTATCTATGGCGCACAGTCTGGTGCAGGTGGTGTTGTGTTGGTAACTACCAAAAAAGCGAAACAAGGTGCTCCTTCGTTGACTTATGACGGCACTTTTGGTATTCGTCAGGCTACCAATTTGATAGAACCACTGAATGCGGAGCAGCAGATTGAGATGCGTAAGATATCTCATCAAAATGCAGGACTTTCGCTTCCAGTCGGTTGGGATGTTACCAAAAATCCATGGATAGGTACGACTCGTACTGATTGGATGGATGAGATTTTCCGCACTGCCTTCTACCAACGTCATAACGTAGCGTTGAATGTAGGTTCTGATAATTTTTCAAATCGTATATCTTTTGCTTACGATAATGATGAAGGTGTTTTGATTAATACTTTCAAGAAGAATCTTACATTACGTTATAATGGTAAAATGCAGCTGAACAAGTGGGTGAGCGTCAGTGAGGATTTTGTATGGCAGAACACTACCCAACGTTCCAAAGCTACGGATAACGATGCTTATACAGGACCTATCCTTTCGGCTATCTACATGCCGGCAAGTGCCACTGTCTATAATCCGTTGGACGGAAGTTATGGTGGTGTGACTACGGAAGATCCTGCCTATATTGAAAAATATGGTTCGAATTTCTCTGATATCCACGGGGATGCTGTAAATCCGGTACGTCTATTGGAAGCAGAGAATTTGTATGACAAGATAAGTGACATATGGAGCACTACCAGCTTGGAGATAGCTAATGTACTTCCTGGATTGAAGTTTACGAGTCGTTTTACTTATAATATGAAGACTAATCATTACAAGAAGTTCAATCCTATTCGTGATGAAGTAGGTAAACCGGCTTTGTCGAATAATCTTCAAGAAACTACTTACCGTAGAGATGCTTGGAAGACGGAAAATACCCTGACTTATGATAAGACATTCGGTGAACATACGGTTGGTGCCTTGTTCTCGACTACGGCAGATCATTCTGAAACGCGTGGACTGGAAGTGACGGGTAAGGATTTTGCGGATGAATCGGAATTTTTACAATACATGGCGTATGCAGGATCAGTGACAGCATCTGACTATTTGACTGGACCTGATGCCAATGTGTCGTTGATTGCCCGTTTGGCTTATTCTTATAATGACCGTTATTTTGCTACTGCATCTTGGCGTCGTGATTATGCTGGACGTTTGCCTAAGGAAAATAACTATGGTGATTTCCCTGCAGTGACCCTTGGATGGAAAATATCTAATGAAAAATTCTTTAAGAAGAGTGATTTTATCAGTTTGCTGAAATTGCGTGCTTCTTGGGGGCGTGTAGGTAATTTGAGCTCTATAGGGCTTAATTATAAGTCTGCTTTGTTGAAGAAAAGCTCGTGGACAGAACAAGCACAATATGGTCCTGAGGCAAATAATATCTGGAATACTTTGATTTACAACGGCTCTGCGTTAAATCCTGATTTGACCTGGGAAACTTCAGAACAGACTGACTTGGGCTTGGATGTTGAGATGTTTAAAAACCGTTTGTCGGTATCATTAGACTATTTTGATAAACGTACTTTCAATTTGATTCAGACACAATCAATGGGGTGGCCTTCTACTATGGGACTCGATGCCATGTTAATCAATCAAGGTGAAGTGCGTAACCGTGGCTTTGAGATTCAAGCTAATTGGAGCGATAAGATTAACAAAAACCTTTCTTATTTCGTATCGGGTAACTTCTCGTATTTAAAGAACTGGGTATCAGATATAGGTGTGAAGGATGCGGATGGCAATCCGGGTTTGTGGCCTAATGATAAAAGGTTCCGTAGCATCCCTTATATGATGCAGAGTACGGAAGGGGAACCTCTGAATTCCTTCTACTTGATTAAGACAGATGGTTTGTTCCAAAGTGATGCAGAAGTTGCCGAGTGGAATGCTAAACATGGAACATATGTGACCAATGATAATGGTGAAAAAGAGTGGGTAGGTATTCAGCCGAATGCCAAGGCTGGTGACTTGAAGTTTGTGGATCATAATGGCGATGGTAAAATTACGGATGCAGACCGTCAGTATATGGGTAGTGCGACTCCGAAGACGACTTTTGCCTTTACATTGGGAATGACGTGGAAAAAACTTTCTTTCAGTGCCATGTTCCAGGGAGTAGGTGGAGCAAAAGCTTTATATGTAGGAAAGTACATGCTGTTGAGTGATGTAGAAGGAAACTTTAACCGTTCCAGCGAGATATTGAATGCTTGGAGTCCTACAAATACCGGTTCTGATATTCCTCGTTTGTCAAAGAATGACCCGAATGGAAACTTTACGACTGCATCTGATTGGTATTTGGAGAATGCTTCTTATCTGCGTTTGAAGAATGTAACCCTTTCTTATGATTTAAGCGATGTATTCCGCAAGTGGTCTCATTTGAATGACCGTAACAGCCGTTTGTCTGTGTACTTCAGTGGTGAAAATCTTGCTACTATCACTGGATATTCTGGTATGGATCCTGAATGTGGTGGCTGGGATGCTTTGAAATATCCGGTATCTCGCGTATTATCTGTTGGTGTAAAATTGACTTACTAATAATTAATAGAGAAGAATGATTATGAAAAAAAATATATTATTTTTTGCGATGTCTGCCACATTGCTTATGAGTTCTTGCAGTGACTTCCTTGATGTGCAACCAGAGGGAGATGCTACTACAACGACTTATTTTACCAATGACCTGCAGGCTATTGATGCTGTAGATGCATTGTATGAAAGATTTCATCAGGAAGCTGTATATGGACGCGAACTGTTTTGGGAACAAGGTGCCGCGTGCGACGTTGTGTGGGGAAAGACCCGTGATTTTCCAACACTTGCTACATTGAAATATACAGGAGACGAATCCCCTTTGCGTACTATTTTTGATACTATGTACAAAGTGATGGCACGTTCCAACTGGGTAATACAAGAGTTGCTTAAGAAAGGGAAAAGCACCACTTTGAGTGATATTGAAAAGAGAAGTCTCGGTGAAGCTTACTTCACTCGTGGATGGGCTCATTTCTTGATCGCTTATCGTTACGGTCTTGATACACAAGGGGTACCTTTTGTCCGTTATGAAGATTTTGAAGGTGGCTATGACAATTCTATTCCTCCTCAGCAAGCTTCGGTCATCGATAATTATAAATTGATTATCTCGGATATGGACAAGGCAATAGAGTATTTGCCCCGTTTTGAAGAGTATGGAGATAATGATAGAGGACGCGCGCACGATGCGGCTGCAGTAGCTTTTAAAGCTAAAGTTTATGCTTATTGGGCAACTTGGGATGCTACACAATGGGGAAATGTAATCAGTATGGTCAATGAACTGGAAACTGCTTACGGACGTGATTTAGCCGGTACTTATGAAGAGTTGTTCTCTTCTGATTTCTCTAAATGGTGGAATAAAGAGTATATTTGGACTATTCCTGGAAATGGTGGCTCTCAAGGTGGCGGTTCGGAGTTTCCGGGAGTTGTCCTTGAGAACAAAGGCTGGGGACAATATAATGGCTGGGGACAGAACAAGCCGTCTTATGATATTTACGAAGAGATGTTGAAAGACGGAGCTGGTAATGACCGTTTGGTTCGTACGGTTTTAGAGTATGGTCAGGAATTTCAATTCTTGGGTGAATCCCGTGCTTTTTATTCAAGCTCGGATATTGAATCCGGTTTTATGATTAATAAATACATGGATCCCTTTAAGTATGAAGATGCAGCCAATAAGGGGTATATCAATACAAACGGAGACTGGCCGACGGTACGTATTAATTTCCCGGTTATCCGTTTTGCAGAAATGTTACTTTTCCGTGCGGAAGCTTATTTGACAAGCCCGAAGGCTTGTCTTTCTGTTTGTCTTATCAGATCGCACGCTCAACCTTGTTGGAACGCAGGCATCTTGTACAGACGTATACATGGCGCGGAGTACCGTCAACGATCGCCTTGACGCGCTTGACGTTGGGCTTCCAAGCTCTGTTGGAACGTCTGTGGGAATGGGAGACCTTAATGCCGAACGTAACGCCCTTGCCGCAAATATCGCACTTTGCCATTTTCCTGCACCTCCTTCTTTCGGGCATTGCATAGCAGATATTATATTACCACATGTATAGAATGAATGCAAGCATTTTTTTCAGAAATGCCTGAAAAATCTAAAAGCCAATGACAATATAAGTCTTTACAATGCCGCCGCATGGAGCATTGATACCGAGCTTTATTTCGCAGGTGGCGCAGGCAGACAGGGCAGAGTAGATGCCACAGGAAAAAAGGTTCGTGCAAGAAGTCTGGACAGCGTTCTTGCAGGCAAAAAATGCACCTATATAAAATATGACGTTGAGGGAGCAGACCTAGAAGCTATCAAAGGCAGTGAATATACCATTTCACGCTATGCCCCAAAAATATGCAGTGCATTGTATCACAGACCATATGATTACATCACCCTGCCTCTGTATATAAACAGCCTTTGCAAGGGATACAAATTCTATATCCGTCAGGAAAGATACTACCCCGCATGGGAAACAAACCTTTTCTGCGTCCATGATAAATAAGGAGAAAAATAATGAGTATAACAGTAAGCCTTAACGATAACTGGAAAATGAAAAAAGCAGGCTCGCAGGAGAGCTTTGATTGCAAAGTTCCATGCTCTGTATATAAGACCCTGCTTGACTATAAAAATATACCCGACCCATATTATCGTGAGAACGAGTATATCTCCACTCAGATATGCGACGATGATTACGATTTTGAAACTACATTCACCGCAGACAAGGCCGCAGTGGAGTGCGAGCATACTGTCCTGCACTTTGACGGCATTGATACCATAGCAAACGTCTGTCTCAACGGCGTTCATCTTGGCAGAGTGAACAATATGCACAGAGTGTGGGAGTTTCCTGTCCATGGTATTATCAAAGAGGGGGACACTCTGAGGCGGATTCGTGTGAGCACCTGCTTGGTGTTGAAGGTGAAGTCGCCGCCCATCATCCAGCTATAGTAGCCGATGTCGGTGCGTAGCACATCGGCAACGGGGGCAAACCATAATAAAATCGTAATCAATGATGGAACATTCATCACTGAGGCTTGGAACAAATCCACGCTCAACTTATACGGTTCCGGTGAAGCAGAAATTCATGGCGGAACGTTCAAAAGCATGTCAAGCGGTCGAGTTCTTGGCACATGCGGTGTTGTGACCATTGAAGAGCAGAATGGCAAAAGCATTCTGTTCGAGGGAGAGGGTACTTCCTGGTCAGCATCTTCGGCCTGCCCGTCCACGCCATCGCCGGGGCCCTGCTGCTGGGCACCTTCCTGGCCTCGCTGGCCGGGGTGCTGGGCTATGGCTTCCTGGGCCTGTTCTCCTCGCTGGACGGCATCGGCGCCGATCCCCTGCTGGGCCTGCTGCTGGGCCTGGGCGGGCTCATGGGCAGCTATCTGGGGGCGCGCTGCCAGCGCTTCGTGCCCGCGCGCCGCATCAAGTGGGGACTGGCCCTGATCCTGCTCTTCACGTCCCTGCGCTATCTGTGGCAGGGCCTCTAGCGGCCCGCGACGCCCGGCCCGGGAACCTGAAGGGACAGGGGAAGGACGGCCTCCAAGCCTCCGGCGCCCGTTTTCCCTTGCCCTGCCGCGTGAAAAAAGCCATCCTTCCGCAGTCGGGACATGATGCCCCTGACCGGATGCCGCCGCATCCGGGAGCGGCACGTCCCGTCCTACCGGCAGGCAGGGGCGCCTTGCGCCCTTCCGTCCCCACAACGTGCCAGCCCGGGGAGGCCCCACCGGGGCCGTCCCCCATCGAAGGAACGTCATGAACCCCTCTGCTTCCCTGCCCATCGGCATCTTTGATTCCGGCATGGGCGGCCTGACCGTGCTCAAAGCCATCTCCGGCCGCCTGCCCGGCGAGAACTTGCTCTATCTTGGTGATACGGCCCGCCTGCCCTACGGCACCAAAAGCCGTGACACCATCATCCGCTACACGCTCAAGGCTGCGGGCCGTCTGGTGGACGAGGGCGTCAAGATGCTGGTGGTGGCCTGCAACACCGCCACTTCCGCCGCCCTGCCGGAACTGCGCGAACACTTCGCGCCCCTGCCCGTCCTCGGGGTCGTGCGCCCCGGTGCCGAGGCCGCCGTGGCCGCCAGCCGCAACAAGCGCATCGTGGTCATCGCCACCGAGGCCACCATCGCCGGCGGCGCCTACCAGCAGGCCATCGCCTCCCTGTGCCCCGAGGCCCGCGTCCAGGGCAGGGCCTGTACCCTTTTCGTGCCCCTGGCCGAGGAAGGCTGGATGGACGGCCCCATCGTCGAGGGCATCGCCAGCCGCTATCTGGGCGACCTGTTCTCCCCGGAACGTCCCGACAGGCCCGATACCCTGGTGCTGGGCTGCACGCACTTCCCCCTGTTCCGGGAGGCCCTGCGCCATGTGGTAGGCGAGGACGTGCGCATCGTGGATTCGGCCGAGACGGCCGCCGTGGCCGTGGAGGATCGCCTGCGTGAGCTGGACCTGCTGCGCCGGGAAGACGCCCCCGGTACCCACCGCTTCATGACCACGGACAACGTGCTGCGCTTCATCCGTACCGGCAGCCTTTTCCTGGGGCACCCGCTCAAGAGCGCCGAAGTCAGCCTGGTGGATCTTTCCTGACCACCCGCGGATGCATCATGGCGGGCGCTCCGCCCGCAGGGGATGCGAAGCGCGTCCCCGAAAAGGCGCTGATGCCCGGAAAACTTTGATATATGGGCATTTTCCATTGACACGGGCCAAGCCCATAACGTATGGATGCCCTGTCTGGCCTACAGATTGAAACCCGAAACTCTTTTTTTGGAGTATAACTATGACCAAAGCTGAGCTTGTTGAAAAGATCCATGCCAAGGCCGGCCTGCCCACCAAAGCCAAGGCCGAAGAAGCCCTCGACGCCGTCGTGGCTGCGCTGCGCGAAGCCCTTGCTTCCGGCGAATCCGTGACCTTCACCGGTTTCGGCAGCTTCAAGGTGGTTGAGCGCGCCGCCCGCAAGGGTCGCAATCCCCGCACCGGCAAGGAGATCACCATCCCTGCCAGCAAGGTTGCCAAGTTCACCCCCGGCAAGGGTCTGAAGGACGCCATCAAGTAGTATTTCGCTCAGCGGATCCGGCGGCGTCCTCTTCTGGGGGCGCCGCTTTTTTTATGGTCCGGCGGGCCCGTCGGCAGCTTTCCCTTTACGCTCCGGGGCCAAAAATGCTATATGCTTCTGGCTGTTCTGACGGGCAGGCCCTGTGCCGCGGCCCGGCAGCCCGCAGACGAAACACCGTCCCCGGCCATGATCGCCGCCCGCAGGGTGGCTGCAGGTGACGGCGCGGTCTGCTCCGCACGGAGGGGTGGCAGAGTGGTTGATTGCGGCGGTCTTGAAAACCGCTGAAGGTTCACGCCTTCCGGGGGTTCAAATCCCTCCCCCTCCGCCACGTGCTGACACAAGGGCGTCCTGCTTCCGGCAGGGCGCCCTTTTTTCATTATCCCGCCGCACCGGGAAAACTTTTCTTGCCGAAGATGGCCGGACGGCCGCGATGCCCGCGCCCTTCCCGGTCAAGGAGACGCTATATGGAACACAAGACCCTTGTAGATGCCGTGGTCACAGCCGAATGGGAGATGTTCAGCAATGTGCAGAACGTGGGCGGCAAGGCCTCCTGCCAGATGGACCCCAAGACCTTCCGCATCATGCGTTCCAGCCAGATGGACAACTGGGACGACGAACTGCTGGGCAGCTATCTGGAAGACCTGCTGAATGCCCGCCTGGAAGGCCGCAACCTGGTCACGGAAAAATACGCCCGCATGATGGAATCCACCTTCCCCGAAGAATATGCCCAGCTGGCCGACAGCCTGCCGCCGCTGGATCCCGAGGCCATGGCCCAGGTGGACGACATCGTGGCCGCCCATGTGGCCTGGAAGGAAGACCTCGACAGCCGCTTCCCTTCGCTGGCCGACAGGGGCCGCCCCCTGCGCAGCCGTGACGACCGCCCGGGCTGGGTCTCCATGGAGACCTATTTGCGTGCGGAACTGCGCACCTATTCCCCCAAGACCATCGCCCTCTACCACCGGGCCACCATGGAACGCCTGCGCAAGGGCGAGAGCGAAGCCGAACAGAACCTGCTCCATCAGGTGCAGCAGTACGGCTTCGAGGACATCGAGAGCGCGGAAAAGCATTTCAGCGCCCGCCGCTGAGGCCTCCGCTCCCTGCCTTGATACGAAAAAGCCACCCGCAAGCGGGTGGCTTTTTGCATTTCCGCGACCGGCACAAGGCCGGATGCCGCATAAACGAAAAGGGATGCTTCCGAAGAAGCATCCCTTTCCTCTCTTTTCGGGGAAAAAACGGACGGCGGCTAGGCGTTGGCAGCCTTGAGCATTTCTTCCACCATGGCAAGGCTGGTCGCGCTCCGGGCATCCATGCCGCACAGACCGCGCACAGCCAGCATCAACAGGGCAATGGGCATGCGCACTTCAGCTTTGCCGTTATGGATGATGCAGGTCTCGTCCTGCACCTTCAGACGGTAAGCCCGGCGGCTGTGTTCTTCCGCCCCGGTGCGCATGATGTAGTAGATCTGGTCCTTGTTCTCCGTCACATACAGCTTTTGGCGGCACAGCACGCCATGCTCTTCGTCATACCAGGAGCACTCGGAGGAAAGGCGCCCACGAAAGCGCATGTCCTCGCCATTATCGTGCTTGAGGCTGATATTTTCCAGCGTATCCTGCATGGCACCCTCCCCTTGAGCTGCAGCGTGACGGCAGCCACAGCAACAAAGCAGCAAGGCCAGCACGACACCCGCTGACCCTAGCATCGCGGGAAAAGCTTTGTCAATCCCGCTTCCCGGCGGCCCCGGCCCGTCATTTGCGGGGATCGGGCAGCTCCATGCCCAGGAAGCGGGCATAGCAGCGGGCCACGGCCGATTCGGGATCCATGAGCCCCAGGCTGGCTCCGGAGGGCGCGGGGAGCTCCTCCTTCGGACGCCCGGCGGAGCGCTCCAGCACCGGACTGGGCGCATCCAGATCCTGATGGTCCAGCATCAGGGAAACTTTCACCGCCGTGAAGAAGTCCTCCTGAAGGAACTCATTGACCCGGCGCACGATCTCCGGTCCCATATAATAGAGCTCCTGCAGCAGCACGGCATCCTCGGCTCCGATGAGCAGTCTGTCGTCATGGTGCCCCAGCGGACGCGCCAAAGGCGCCAGATCCGGCCCCAGCACGGCATCCCAGCTGCGCCACAAACGGCTCAGTTTGGCCTGTTCCGGGGACGCGCCCAGCGAGATGAAGACTTTTTCCAGCACGCTCCCTGTCCGTGCCGGGCCGTGCCATTCTTCGAAGCGGGCCTCATGGCCGGGCTCGGTACTGCGCCGCCGTGTGATCCATGCCCGCGGGCGTGGGGCCTCCGCTGCGGCTGCCTGCGGCTTTTTGGCCGTCCGGCGCTTCCGGCCGCCCGTGTCCGTCGGCGGCGGCAGCACGACCAGCGTGTCCTTGCGGCGCGCCGCCCGGTCTTCTTCCGCTTCCAGCCCGGCATCGAAACGGGCCTGCATGTCCGCGGCCCATTGCCGGAACGCGGCCTCGCGCTTCCCCATGCCTGTCCCGGAGGGCGGCGTGGAGCCGGAGGGGCCGGCAGCCACTGGGGCTGTCCCGGGTCGGACAGAGGCATAAGCTTTCCCGTCTCCGCTACCTGCATCCGGCAGGGAGGCACCGGCCTGCGCTGAGGGAGCAGGACGGGCTGACGGGACAGTCCTGACCCCGATGGGTGTCGGCACCGGCGAGGCTCCCTGTTCCCCGGCGTCAGCTGCGGGGCAGGCCCCGCCACCGGGCACGGCGGCAGCCTTCGTACCGGCCGCACGACGCCGGGAAGCGCTCTTTACTACGGGCCCGGGCTCAGAAGCGGGAACGGACGAAGAGCCCATCACGGAACGGGCTTCCGCAGGTGCGGGCTCAGGGAAAGAGGCGACAGGTGCCGTCACAGCGGAGCGGGCCGCTGTTTGGGGAGACGGGGCATCCTCATCCCGGGGAGCGGGAAAATCATCCCAGTCATCGTCACCGGGCAGTACCACCAGACCGCCGCCCGATGACGACAGGCCGTATTCCGCGGCCAGACGGTCCGCCTCGGCAGCCAGCGCCGCCGCATCCATGGGACGCGCGGGAGCCTGCTGCGCCTCCGGCGCCACGGTCGGCACCGCCTCTGCGACAGGTGCAGGTGGGAGCTCGGCAGCTTTCTTGCGGCCCCGCCCGCCGGAAGTGGACGAACGGCGCACACGGGAAGAAGGAGCCCGCTTTGCGGCAGCATGCGACTGTTCCTCTCCCGGCCCAGATGCCACCGCTTCCACCGCAGGCGGGTCGACAGAAGGCCCCGCTACCGGTGTGGCCACCTGTCCTTCAGCCCCGGACGTGGGAGCCCTCCCTCCGTCGGGCACGGAGACAGCCTTCGCACTGGCCACACGGCGACGCCGGGCAGATGTCTTTGGAGGCACAACAGGTTCGGGAGGCGTGGCCGCAGCAGGTGCCGCGCCGTCAGACGGGACCACCGGAGGGACTTCCAGAACATTGCCGGTGGCAAAGGCCAGCGACGCATCTTCTTCCGGCAGGTTTCCCGCATCTGTCCGGGGGATCTTGCCCGACGGGGGCGTCTTTTTTCGGCTGGTATTCCGGCTCCGGGAAGATGCCGGATCCGCTGCCTGCTTTTTTTCCCGGTCGTCCGCCGGGGCCTTCCCGGCCGGAGCAGCGTCCTGCGCTGTCTTTGGCCCCTTCCCTGCCGTCTTTTCCGACCGCGACGGCGACGGCTCAAGACCACAGGCCTCCAGCAACGAGAGGGCCGTGGCCGTGATGACGGTCACCCGCTTGCGCGACAACCGACTTTTGGTCTCCTCCCCGGCAACAGGGGACCGGTCAGGGGCAGCATCGGAGGGCGAGGACATGGAACTCCTTGACTATATCCAGATAGGCTGATATTTGCATCAAGCAAATTTGATACATAGATCGCAGGCGCGCCCGGCGCGCCGTACAGGGGCACGCATGGCACTGGTATATTTCAAGGCACTTTCAGACGAGACCCGTCTGCGACTGGTGCATATCTTGCTGCATTACGAACTCTCGGTCAACGAGCTGGTGCGTATCCTCGGCATGGGGCAGTCCCGCGTCTCGCGCCATCTCAAGATCCTGACCGAGGCAGGCCTGCTGACCTCACGCCGGGACGGCCTGTGGGTCTTCTATGCCGCCACGCGCTGCGGCGAAGCCAGCGACTTTTTGCAGGCCATGGGCCCCTTTTTGCATACGGATACGGCCATGCGTGAGGACCTGGCCATGGCGGCCCAGATCCTGGAGGAGCGCGCCCTCAAGACGCGCCAGTTCTTCAACGCCATCGCCGAGGACTGGGACGAGCTCAACCGCGAAGTGCTGGAAGATTTCGACCTGCCCGCCGCCGTGCTGGCCGCCGTGCCCGAGGGCTGCCGCGTGGCCGTGGACCTAGGCTGCGGCACCGGCGCAGTGCTGGAGCGCCTGCTGCCCGCCAGCCAAAGCCTCATCGGTGTGGACGGCTCGGCCCGCATGCTGGAAATGTGCCGCCGCCGTTTCAGCCCCGTGGACCTGGCCAACGAGAACCGCATCTCCCTGCGCATCGGCGAGCTGGATCACCTGCCCCTGCGTGACCAGGAAGCGGACTTCGCCTGCATCAACCTCGTCCTGCACCACCTGTCCGATCCCGGCGAAGGCCTGCGCGAGATCCGCCGCAGCCTGACCACGGGCGGGCACCTGTTCGTGGCCGATTTCCTCCAGCATCACGACGAGACCATGCGCAGCCGCTACGGCGACCGCTGGCTGGGCTTCGATGAGGAACGCCTGCAGGAACGCCTGCGTCAGGCCGGTTTCGACGTCCTGTCCTGCACGCGGCAGGCCGTGGGCCGCGGCCTGTTCCTGCTGCTGGTGCGGGCTCGCGCCTGTTAGGGATATTTTTCGGGAAAAGGCCTTCCTTTGCCGACGCGGAAAGGGGGTTCCTTCCCCCGCGCTCCTCATCCTTTCCCGGACGCGCTTTATTCGACAAAGGCCCACAAGATTTCCCGCGCGGCCATACCGTGCCGCGCCGCATCCCCGCACAGGGGACAACGATCATGCCGCAGACCGCCCTTTTGTGGAGCGGCCCAACATACTTCCCCAAGGAGAATGGAACGATGACCAAAGCCCTGGATCTTTCCCTGGCCTACAAAGTGGCCGACATGGCCCTGGCCGATTTCGGCAAGAAAGAAATGCAGCTCTCCGAGCGCGAGATGCCCGGCCTCATGGAGTGCATCCGCAAGTACGGCGACCAGAAGCCCCTCAAGGGCCTGCGCGTGACCGGCTCCCTGCACATGACCATCCAGACCGCCATGCTCATCAAGACCCTGCACGCCCTGGGCGCGGACATCCGCTGGGCCTCGTGCAACATCTTCTCCACCCAGGACCACGCCGCTGCCGCCATCGCCGAGCAGGGCATGGCCAAGGTCTTCGCCTGGAAGGGCGAGAGCCTGGAAGACTACTGGTGGTGCACCGAAATGGCCCTGACCTGGCCTGACGGCAAGGGCCCCGACCTGATCGTGGACGACGGCGGCGACGCCACCCTGATGATCCACAAGGGCGTGGAAGTGGAAAACGATCCTTCCCTGCTGGAAAAGACCTACGACAACAAGGAATTCCAAATCATCATGGATCGCCTGGCCCTGCGCTACAAGGAAGATCCCAACCACTGGCATGAAGTGGCCGCCCGCGTGAAGGGCGTCTCCGAAGAGACCACCACCGGCGTGCACCGCCTCTACCAGCTGGAAGCCGAAGGCAAGCTGCTCTTCCCGGCCATCAACGTCAACGACTCCGTGACCAAGTCCAAGTTCGACAACCTCTACGGCTGCCGCGAGTCCCTGGCCGACGGCATCAAGCGCGCCACCGACGTCATGGTGGCCGGCAAGGTCGTGGTCGTGGTGGGCTACGGCGACGTGGGCAAGGGCTGCGCCCAGTCCATGCGCGGTTTCGGCGCCCGCGTGCTGGTGACCGAGATCGACCCCATCTGCGCCCTGCAGGCCGCCATGGAAGGCTTTGAAGTCACCACCATGGAAGACGCCCTGGCCGAAGGCGACATCTACGTCACCTGCACCGGCAACCTGCGCGTCATCACCGGCGAACACATGGAAGGCATGAAGGACGAAGCCATCGTCTGCAACATCGGTCACTTCGACAACGAGATCGACATGCACTACCTGGAGTCCACCCCCGGCATCACCAAGCTGAACATCAAGCCCCAGGTGGACAAGTGGACCCTCAAGTCCGGCCGCAGCATCATCGTGCTGGCCGAAGGCCGCCTGGTGAACCTGGGCTGCGCCACCGGCCACGCCAGCTTCGTCATGTCCAACAGCTTCACCAACCAGACCCTGGCCCAGATCAAGCTGGCCAAGGGCGACCTGGAAAAGAAGGTCTACACCCTGCCCAAGGAACTGGACGAAGAAGTGGCCCGCCTGCACCTGGCCCGTCTGGGCGCCAAGCTGACCACCCTGACCCAGGAACAGGCCGACTACATCGGCGTGAAGATCGAAGGCCCCTACAAGCCCGACCACTACCGCTACTAGGCCGCAGCGGCGCCGCCCCTGCCCGGGCCTTGCCCGGGGAAACGACGGCGGCAGGCAGCAAAGATAAAAAAGGAGAGGCTCCTCAAGGAGCCTCTCCTTTTTGAAATGAAACGCGCCGGGAAGGGACGGAGCCGACCGGATGGCGCCCCTCAGGGCCGGGCCGCTGCGACGCGGGAAGCCGCGGCATCGGGAGATCTTTGAAGGAAGAGGAGCCCGTCCCTCAAAATTGCCGGTGCCCCGGGCCGTGCCGCCTAGGCCTTGGGCTTGCCATCCTCCACGACCACATCGGCGTCGGTCACGTCGTCCTTGCGGGGTGCGGCCGTATTCTTGGGCGCTTCGCCCAGGTCTTCGGGATCCACGTCCACGATGTCCTCGGCGGGCGCATCGCCCTTCTTTTCCCCGGCTTCTAGGGCCGCGGCATCGGCGGCGGCTTCCTCAGGCGTGTAGGCAGGGCCGGGCGGCAGGGCATAGCCGCCGCCTTCCACGGCCTGCAAAGGCTCGATGCCCCGGTTGAGGGGGATGCTGCCCTTGCTCACCAGCACGATGCCGGTCTTTTCCAGCACCTCGCGCCGGTAGGCGTATTCCTGCTCCATGCGGCGGTGGCGATAGATGAGCAGCAGGCGCCCCAGATAACAGGCCGCCAGCAGGGCCGCGATGCTGCCCGCGATCCACGGGATGTAGGGCTTGAGCGCGGCGCCGAAGGCCAGCACGGCCGAGAACATGCCGTCCACGAAGACCAGGGCCGCGGCCAGCAGCAGGATGCCCAGCAGGATGACCACCGTGGGCGCGTGCTGCACGCAGGCATAGAAATAGCGCAGCCGCTTGGGCACCATGCGTTCCGAGCCGGGCTTGCCGGGCTGGCGCTCCCGCTCCAGGGTGTTGGAGACCCAGAGGCCGGAAAGATGCACGATGAGCAGCAAGGCCACCGGAGCGGCCACAGCGCCGATGGCCCAGCCCAGGATGGGGAACTGGGCTTCGGGCGGGCCGCCGGCCAGCGACGGCTTGGCGTGCATGATGCCGTAAAAGAAGGCGATACCGCCGATGATCAGCTCAAGGAAGAAGATCGCGATGAGCAGATAGATGATGGTGTCGCGATTCTCGCCCTTGTACCAGTGACGGATGGCCTCGTCCCTGCCGGCGTCGGCAGCGGCTCCGGTCTTGCCAGCGGCGGCACCGGCGGCTTTCTTGCCGGTCCCGGCGGCGCTGTTGCGCATTTCGGAAGCGTTGCTGGACGCAAAGGTGGATTCGTTATTTTTCATGTTCCCGAACATAGCCGGGCGGGACAGCGGAGGCAAGAGCAAACCCTTGCCCCGGAAGCGCTTCTGGCTTAGTCTGCGCCAACAGGAGGACAGCATGCATATTCTCGTTACCGGAGCCGCGGGCTTCATCGGCTATCATCTCTGTGACCGTCTGCTGGCCCAGGGCCACACCGTGGTGGGCCTGGACAACCTCAACGACTATTACGACGTCCAGCTCAAGAAAGACCGTCTGGCCCGGCTGGAAGGCCGTCCCGGTTTCCGCTTCGTGCTGCAGGACATGGCCGAACGCGACCGCGCCGTGAAGGCCAACGAGACCTATGGCAACCCCGGCATC
>OGYE01001398.1_pt1 | contig 15667 bp, 12 predicted proteins | sample 1576471 | NCBI WGS metagenome assembly OGYE01 (sample SAMEA3541532, study PRJEB24748) | human gut metagenome | biome: human gut; feature: human-associated habitat; material: faeces | place: China | collected 2012
TTCCGACGCCGAGCCCGCAATGCCGGCGCGAAAGCCGGATGATGCCCTTTGAAAGCTTCACCTGGGTTTCATCGCCTGGGATGTTGCCGCTTTTTCCCCTCGTGAAAACGCGGGGCTGCTACAATAAACCCTATGTGTATTACCGCGTCAGCCAAGGAAGATGGACGATGAAACAGTACAACCCTCACGAGATCGAACCTCGTTGGCAGAAGGTTTGGGAAGATGCCGACCTGTACAAGGTCACGGAAGATCACGCCAAGCCCAAGAAGTACGTGCTCGAGATGTTCCCGTATCCGTCGGGCGATCTGCACATGGGCCACGCGCGCAACTACACCATCGGCGATGCCATGGCCCGTCAGGCCCGTATGCGCGGCTTTGACGTGCTGCACCCCATCGGCTTTGACGCCTTTGGCCTGCCCGCCGAGAACGCTGCCATCAAGCACAATACGCAGGCTGCCGCCTGGACGTATAAGAACATGGACCAGGCGCTCGCCACGATGAGGCGCATGGGCTTCTCCTACGATCTGGATCGTACCGTTAAGACCTGCAGCCCCGACTACTATCGTTGGGGTCAGTGGATCTTTGAAAAGATGTGGGAAAAGGGTCTGGTCTACCGCAAGAAGAACCCGGTCAACTGGTGCCCCACCTGCAAGACCGTTTTGGCCAACGAGCAGGTAACCGAGGGCAAGTGCTGGCGTTGCGGCACCGAGCCCGAGAAGCGTGACCTCGAGCAGTGGTACTACAAGATCACCGACTACTCCCAGGAGCTGCTCGATGACCTGGAGAAGCTCCCCGGCTGGCCCGAGCGCGTTAAGCAGATGCAGGCCAACTGGATCGGCCGCTCCGAGGGCGCCGAGGTCGACTTTACCCTGTGCGACGAGGATGGCGAGCCCATCGAGGGCGACGAGGGTAAGATCACCGTCTTCACCACGCGAGCCGACACGCTCTTCGGTGTCTCCTTCTTTGTCCTGTCTCCCGAGTACGCGCGCCTGCACGAGCTCGTCGAGGGCACTCAGTACGAGGAGGCCGTCACCAAGATCGTCGAGGACTCCAAGCATATCTCTGCCGTCGAGCGCGCCCAGGGTACCCTCGAGAAGCACGGCGCCTTTACGGGCCGCTACGTGGTGAACCCCGTCAACGGCGAGAAGATCCCCGTGTGGGTTGCCGACTACGTCGTAGCCGACTACGGCACCGGTGCCGTCATGGCCGTTCCCTGCGGCGACCAGCGCGACTTTGAGTTCGCCCGCAAGTACGACCTGCCGATCGTGCCGATCATCCTGGACGATGAGGATCGCGCTGCCGTCGAGGCTAGCGGCGAGACCATCGACACCTTCCATGCCGAGAACGTCGACTGGGATTGCGCCCACGCTGCCGAGGGCACGCTCGTCCAGTCGGGCAAGTACACCGGCATGCGCGGCGGCAAGCACTCTGAGGGCGAGGCTGCCATCGTGGCCGACCTCGAGGCCATGGGCTGCGGCCGTCGCAAGGTCGAGTTCCGCCTGCGCGACTGGCTCATCAGCCGTCAGCGTTACTGGGGCAACCCCATCCCGGCCATCCACTGCGAGCACTGCGGCATCGTGCCCGTGCCCGAGGACCAGCTGCCGGTGACGCTGCCCGAGAACCTGGACCTGGGTGCCGGCGAGACCCTCGCCGAGTGCAAGGAGTTCTACGAGACCACCTGCCCGGTCTGTGGTCGCCCGGCCAAGCGCGAGACCGATACCATGGACACCTTCACCTGCTCCAGCTGGTATTACCTGCGCTATACCGACCCGCACAACACCGAGCTGCCCTTCTCCCGTGAGGCCGCCGATCGTTGGATGCCCGTCGATAATTACATCGGCGGCATCGAGCACGCCATTTTGCACCTGCTCTACAGTCGCTTCTTTACCAAGGCGCTGCGCGACCTGGGCCTGCTGAGCGTTGACGAGCCCTTCACCAACCTGCTGTGCCAGGGCATGGTCAAGGACGAGAATACAGCAGCGCGTTGACGAGCGTGCCGTCCAGCTGCGCGCGGGCATCGCAAAGCTGCCCCATGTCAAGAGCATTTCCGGCATCGGCCTGATGGTGGGCATCGAGTTCTACGATGTGACCGCCGCCGATGTGCTGGCCGCCTGCCGCGAAAAGGGCCTGCTGGTGCTTACCGCCAAGACCCGGCTGCGTCTGCTGCCGCCGCTGACCGTCTCCGAGCACGAAGTAGACATGGCGCTGGAGGTGCTGGCCGAGGTGCTGGGCACGATGGAGCCGACGGCTCCGAAGGAGCAGGCATGAAAAATCTGCTGAAAATGAGCGACCTTTCCCCCGCCGAGCTGACCCACATTCTGGATGTGGCAGACCAGCTGAAGGCGGACTGCAAGGCGGGCCGCACCGAGCCGCTGCTGGCGGGCAAAAGCGTGGCGCTGCTGTTCTCTAAGGCGTCCACCCGCACCCGCACCAGCTTTGAGGTGGGCGTGTACCAGATGGGTGGTCTTGGCAACTACATGAACACCGCCGAATTACAGGCCGGGCGGGGCGAGCCTTTGCGGGACACCGCCCGGGTGCTGGGGCGCTACTACGACTGCGCCGTCTGGCGCACCTACCGCCAGCGGGACTTGGAGGAACTGGCAGAACCTTTCCAGACCTCGACATCGAGATTCCGTGTGATAATCTCAGCGACCGCAAGGACCTGATGCTTGCCCAGAGCGACATCTTCGTAGCCCTTCCTGGCGGTGTCGGCACCCTGGATGAAATCTTCACCATCGCTGCTGCCCACACCATCGGCTACCATCACAAAATGGTGATTCTCTACAACATGAAAGGCTTCTGGAACTCCACCATCGCCCTTTTGGATGACATGGCAGAGAAAAGCATGATTCGTGGCGATTGGCGAGATGTGATAGAAGTGGCGGATAACCTGGAAGAGCTGGCAAAAATGTGTATTTAAGGAGAAAGAGCGGAAAAACAACTGTTAACTGTTAACTCTGTTAACCCCCAGCTGTCTTTCCGCCCTTGATATTTTCTTCAAGACCATCTATTCTTTCCCCAAAAGAAAATCGGAGAGACTCATCATCAGAATGCCTTCTTCATTATAACCCGAACGGTACCTATCCCCTACGATTATCAGTTTGCGGAAGCCATCGTTTACATTCAAAAGAGAAGCCTGCTCCTGATCTTCCTTCTCCTTATCAGGCAAGGCATAAGCCGACTGGATATAGAGGCGTTCATCATGACGGTTCACCACGAAATCTATCTCAAGATTCCTACGCTGCAGCTTGCCATTCTCATCCCGCTTGAAGCTTGCCACTGATCCCACATCCACAGTATAACCCTGCTTCCGCAATTCGTTATAAACCACGTTCTCCATGATATGGGTGTATTCTATCTGCCGGAAATCTACCACGGCATTTCTGATACCGATGTCCTCGAAGTAATACTTGGTACCAGTACCTATGTATTTACGCCCCTTCACATCATAACGCAAAGCCTCACTGATGATGAAGGAATCCTGCAGGTTCTCCAGATACCTGCCAATAGTTTTAGTACCGATTTCCACTCCTCCAACAGATTTGAACGTATTAGAAATTCTCTGCACATTCGTACAGGAACCAATCGTAGAAGCCAGAAGGCGCACCAACTCGCGCATCCCATCAGAATTCTTCAGGCGATTACGCTCCAAAACATCCTTCAGATAAACCGTCTCGTAAATCTCACGAAGATAATTCTGTTTCGCTTCAGGAGTTTCTATCTGCGCCACAGCAGGCAATCCACCATAAAGATAATAGGTTTCCAGGGCTTGACACTCCTCTCCTCCTACCACTTCATAATATTCAGAAAAACTCAACGGATGGATTCGAATTTCCCAACCTCGACCACGAAACTCAGTTATCACATCCTTCGATAAGAATCGGGCATTGGAACCAGTAACATACACTTCGGCATTTTCCACATGGAGATAAGAGTTGAGCACATCCTCAAACTCCTTCACCATCTGAACCTCATCCAAGAGAATATAATACCTATCCTTATCTTTCATCAAAGCATCGATATGCTCCAGCAAAGCATCAGGGTCACGAAGTTTCTTGTTTCTACGGTCTTCAAGATTTACCTGTATGATATGATCTTCCGCAACACCTCTTTCAAGCAAATGCTTACAAAAGATGTTGAAGAGAAGGAAGGATTTACCACAACGGCGAATGCCGGTGATAATCTTTATCATCCCATTGCCTTCTGCCGAGATGAGTTCTTTCAAGTATGCTTTACGTTCAAAATACATAATTCCATGACGTTTTTTTGTGTCAAGACACGGTTTTCGGTCGCAAATATACACTTTTTACTCGACTTCACCAAGTTTTATCGTAATTTACACGGAATATTTAAGGTATTTAAACAAAGAAAGAGCGGAAAAACAACTGTTAACTGTTAACGCTGTTAACCCCAGTTGTTTTTCCGCCCTTAAACTTTATTCTGCCAGCAGCTTCTCTGCCATAGTCTTACCCAGAGCCTCGCACTGCGCCTTTACCTCTGGAGTAATCGCCTGCTTCATATCTACAGGCTCGCCTACAGCCTCGTAGTGGAGCTTGGTTTCGTTCCACTCCTGAATCTTAGCCACAGCCTTGCTTGCCCAGCAATGAGAACCATACCAGCCTAAGAGGTGGTTCTTGATGTCCTTATTGGCAAGCTCGGAGAGGAGAACCTCCATCTCGTGATAAAGACCGGCATTGTAGGTTGGAGCACCTACGATAAGACCCTTGTAGCGGAAGATGTCGCGCAGGATGTAGCTGTGGTGAGTCTTCGAGATGTTGTACATTACGATGTTCTTCACGCCAGCCTTGCTTGCCGCACGGGCGATGATTTCAGCCATGCGCTCGGTATTGCCGTACATGGTGCCGTAGCAGATAACGAGGCCCGGCTCCGTCTCGTACTTCGACATCTTATCATACATGCCGATTACCTTCTCGATGTGCTCGTGCCAAACCGGACCATGGGTTGAGCAGATGTAATCCAGCTCCACGCCAGCCAGTTTCTTCAATGCATTCTGCACAGGAACGCCATACTTACCCACAATGTTTGAATAGTAGCGAACCATCTCCAGCCAGAAAGTCTCGCAGTTGATTTCCGTATCGATGATTCCGCCGTTCAGCGCACCGAAGCAACCGAACGCATCACCTGAGAAGAGCACCTTGTTCTTAGCGTCCAGGGTTACCATCGTCTCTGGCCAGTGAACCATAGGGATGAGAACGAAGCTCAGCTCGTGGTTGCCCAATGAAAGGGTTTCGCCATTCTTCACCTCTACCACGTCATCTGTTACGCCGTAGAAGCCTTCGAGCATTCCCAGCGTCTTCTTGTTGCCCACAATCTTGATGTTAGGGTAATATTTCTTGATGAGGGCGATGGAGCCGCTGTGGTCAGGTTCCATGTGGTTGATGATGAGGTAATCGATTTCGCGGTCGCCAATCACCTCGTGAATGTTCTCGAGGAACTGGGTGAAGAAATCTACCTCTACAGTATCTACCAGCGCTACCTTCTCATCATCAATGATATACGAGTTGTAGCTCACTCCATTAGGCAAAGGCCAGAGGCCCTCAAAACGATGCTTGTTGCGGTCGTTAACACCTACGTAATAAATCTTGTTTGTAATCTCAGTCATAATCTCTATATATATTTTATAATTCCTTCTTCTTTTGCTCTCCGAATTCCTTGGAAATATAATTGTAGATGTCCTTGCAGCATTCGGTGGAGAACTCCTGGGCACTCTTCAGCAGGCTATCCCATTGCGCCTCAGATAAGCCGCGGTCGATGTCCTCGCGGGTGATTCCATCCTTGATCAGTCCGAAAACGAAACCGGCATTGAAATTATCGCCAGCTCCGATAGTGCTCACCGGTTTCATCTTCTCCGAAGGATAACTCTTGGCAAAGCCGTTCTCGGCACGAACCTCTACAGGCTCAGCACCCTGGGTGCAGATAAACTTCTTGCAGTAGAAACTGATTTCGGCATTATAAACCTTATCCGCCTCCGGTTTCTTGTAGAGGATTCCAAAGTCCTCGTGGCTTCCGCGTACGAAATCAGCCATCTCCAGGTTCTCTATCAGATTAGGCGTAATCTTCATGATTTCGTTCTGATGAGAAGCACGGAAGTTGATGTCGTAATAAAGAATAGCGCCGTGCTCCTTCGCATACTCCAGGAAGCCGGCAACCTGAGGACGGACCACAGGATTCAGAGCGAAGAACGAACCGAAGAGCACGATGTCGCCAGGATTGATTTCCGGTGTGGCAAACTCCAGCTGGTCGTGAGGATGATCCTTGTAGAAGATGTAGTCGGCATTGTTGTTCTCGTCGAGGAAAGCCAGCGAGAGCGGTGACTTCGATTCCGGAAAGATGCTCACATTGTCAGCATTCACCCCATTATCTCTCAAAAACTGAATCACATACTCTCCTATGCGGTCGTTGCCCGCCTCACTGATAAACGAAGCATTTACACCTGCACGGCCCAACGAGATGACTGCATTGAATGATGAGCCACCCGGTACTGCCTCTATCGGCTTGCCGCCCTTGAAGATGATATCAAGCACGGTTTCTCCTATTCCTATTACTTTGCGCATTGTTTTTTGATGTCTATATTTGTTTTTGGGAGCAAAGATAAGTCTTTTTGGCGATAATGCAAAATAAATGACTATTTTTTTCGGATAAATTACATTTTCAGTGTAACTTTGCACCTTGAAATGAAATACAATACTTATATACTCGATAATGGCCTCCGCATCATCCACCTGCCTTCAGACAGCAAGGTGGTGTATTGCGGTTACCAGATTAACGCCGGCACCCGAAACGAGGAGCCGGGCGAAGAAGGACTTGCCCACTTCTGCGAGCACGTTACTTTCAAGGGCACAGAGCGCCGCAAGGCGTGGCACATTCTCAACTGTCTGGAGAGCGTGGGAGGCGATCTGAACGCCTACACCAACAAGGAGGGCACGGTTTATTACTCCGCCATCCTCAAGGAGCACATCGCAAGAGCCGTAGATCTGCTCACCGACATCGTTTTCCATTCGGTTTATCCGCAAGCGGAAATCGACAAGGAAGCAGAGGTAATCTGCGATGAAATAGAGAGTTACAACGATTCTCCTGCCGAACTGATTTATGATGAATTCGAAAATATCATCTTCAAGGGTTCGCCGCTGGGCCACAATATTCTGGGCACAGCCGAGCAGGTTCGCTCGTTCAAGACAGAAGATGCGCTGCGCTTTACAAGAAAGCTTTACCGGCCGGATAATGCGATATTCTTCGCTTATGGAGACATTGACTTCAATAAGCTGGTAAGACTCTTGAAGAAGAGCTTTTTAAGTGAAGAACGAAGAGTGAAGAGTGAAGAAACAACGTTCGGCGACCGAAGGGAAAGCCAATTCAATAGTCCAGAGGCGCAAGCCCAATTCAACATTCAACACTCAACATTCAACACTCAACACTCCTTCGAGGGGCAGACGATTGTGATGCAGAAGAATACGCATCAGGCTCATGTGATGATTGGAACCCTCGCCTACGATGTGAACGACAGCCGCAGAATGCCGCTCTATCTGCTCAACAATATGCTGGGCGGACCGGGAATGAACGCCAAGCTGAACCTAGCCCTGCGCGAGCACAACGGACTGGTTTACACCGTAGAGAGTACAATGGTGGCTTATGGCGATACGGGCATTTGGAGTATTTATTTCGGCTGCGATGAGCACGACGTGAAGCGCTGCCTCCGCCTGGTTCGCAAGGAACTGGATAAGTTCATGCAGAAACCGCTGAGCGAGGCGCAGCTCAAGGCCGCCAAGAAGCAGATAAAGGGACAGGTAGGCGTGGCTTGCGACAACCGCGAGAACTTTGCCCTCGACTTCGGCAAGAGCTTCCTTCACTATGGCTGGGAGAAGAACGTAGACCGACTCTACGAGCAGGTGGATGAGATTACTGCCGAACAGATACAGGCCGTGGCTCAGGAGTTGTTTGATAAAGACAGGCTCACCACGCTGATTTTCAGATAATGTTGATTTTCAGACAAATAGCTCAAGTAATAAGAAAATGAAGAAGGCAACAACTTGGGTCGTCATGCGACTTCCCTCGTTGTTGCCTTCGTAATTTAATGAATTAAAACTGCTTTTTTCTTAAAACAACTAACAATTAACCTAAAAACTTAAACCTAAAAACCTAAAATGAAAATCTATAAAACCTAAAACGAATTCTTAACAATCTATATATGAAATCCCCAATCAGAATTTATCACGAAAACTCTCAGGGGACAGTATGAATTTCAAATGAAAAGGAGTTTTTACTCTCCTCTCTGATTTCGGAAGCCCCTTTGGCTCCCTACTGTTACTCAGCTGTGCATTGCTGCCAGCCATTTTTTAATCTCGGCTCTTTTGGAGCCCTTCGCATGGCTAATCTCCGATTAAGCCAACTTGTTGTTAATAGCACCAACTTCAGCTACACATACAACAACTACTGCGAAAATCATTCCTAATACTAACATAATCTTTTCCTTTCTTAAATTTGTTATCTTAAATATGCAATCTTGTAGTTTTACCTAACAAAATCTTAACTCTCTTTATTTCTTACCTCCCGAAGGAGGATTTCTATGCTCTCTTAGCTTCGTAGCTTATTTGCCGCAGTTCATTCCGAGGTTCATACCTGCGCAAGCAACTACTGCGAATGCTACTACAGCTACTGTCATTATCCCGAACATTACCATAATCTTTTATCCTTTTTTCTTTTTCTGGTGCAAAGGTACAACTTTTTGTGTGCGCACACAAATATTTTAGGAGAAAAGTTTCAAAAAGCCCTTTTTTCTTGATTAAGGTCAAGGACATTTACATTCTCATTACCAAATCAGGCACGGATTACACGGATTTAAGTCTCTCATGTCAATTAAAACACATTCATAATCTCATAGAACATCCGTGTAATCCGCATAATCGTGCCTAATCTATTCTACGCAGCCATTCCTGGCGTTCCGTAGTGCCCATACTTGGCGATGAAACGGGCGGTCTTGGTGAAGGTGCCGTCCTCGTTCTTCATGATGAAGCCACGCTTCTTCCAGTTGCACAGCAGGATGGCAAGCTTCGTCTTGGTGCCATGAACCTGACAGATGTTCTGAATCTCAGTCTTGTCAAAGGTGTCATGAACGTAGAGAAGAAGATTGCTCACACCGGGAGTATGACACACAGAGCGGCTGTCTGCATCTATCGCCTCCTGCATCTGATTGCCGAAGAAACGCATCTTGCACCACAAATCATACTTCACGCTCCATACGATGAAATCCTCTATCGCCTTCTCCCACTTCTCGCCATTCGCCAGATAAAGCACCATCGCGCGGCGGAAACCATTCGCCAGACCACGCTTGGCAAACTCGGCGTAAGGCTTGTTGTAAGCCAGCTGAGCCATCTCCATAATCTCATTCTCCAGGCGCTCGATAAGCTGGCGAGCCTTACGGCACTCCTTGAAACCGCTGGCTGCGTTCAACTGCTGGATGTAAGGAGAAAGCTGCGACTTGAACTGCGCATCATAACTGCCCACCTCCGGACGTGGAGCGAAATCGGGACGGATGATGGTGGCGAGCGACAGGCGGCTCACGGCTCCATCAGCCACCTCACGAACCGAGAAGAACTTCTGCGTAACGGCAATGGTGCTCGAAGCATTCCAGTTGAAACGGGTCTTTACGCGGGCTGTAACGCTCTTGGTTCCTACTCGCTCCTGGCCGTCCTCTGAATTGTCCCAGCAGAGGCGAATCAGCTGGCTAGGGTCGTTAAACTTCCTGAGCATGTCTACCTCGTCCATCTTGCAGTAGAGATAAGCATCGCCAGCCTTCTGTACATCGTCGAGACGCTGGATGTAGGCAGCGCGGGTAAGGTCGGGCGAAACGATGCGGATGCAGATGTCTTCCGGGCGCACAGGCTTCTTCTTGTTGTCGCCCATGGTGTTCACCTCGTCCTTCCAGTCCTGCTCCTTCTGGCGGTTCACCTTATCCATCTGAACCAGGTCTTCGATGATGCAGTCGATGGGTCCGTTGACGAGCGATTTGCCTGACGACATGGCTGCAATGAGCAGATTCATCATCGCCGCCTCGTGCACCTGATTATCCGTGTAGCGGAAGGTTACGCCCTTAAGATGAGCGGCAAGCGCAGGGAAGACTGCCATTGCCACAGCCGCCTTGAAATCGGCAGGCACCTTGCTGGTGAGCAGCTTGATGAGCTTAGGCAGCTTGGCTGGCAACTGAGGAGGAACATCGGCATAGATTCCCGCCTTCTCGGTGGCCTGCTTGGCGAGATAGTTCTTGCGGGCAGTCTCTACAGCCTGCTTTACCAAATCCGGAATCGCAGTAGATTGCGCCACCTTGCAGGCATTCTCTACGGTGGCGAACGCCTTCGCCTCGTCTTCGCCAAAGGTTTCTATTACCTGCTTGATCCAAGCCGCCTCACTATTACAGATGTATCTCAGCAGACAGGCTTCACGATAGATGAAGTTGTTGCGGTTGCCGTGGACAGGAGCGCCGCCCATCAGCTCTACCAGCGCCTTCACAATCTCCTCGTAAGGAACGCCGTCGTAGGTCTGCTCATACTGCACGGCATTGGCAGCCCTTCTCGCCTTCTCCTCCTCGCTCTCGATGGGTTCGAAGTCTACGGTTGGAGCAGAAGATGCATCCAGCGGACGTCCGTCAATATCCAGTCCTCTCTTTCTGTAAGCCTCACGGTATTCAGCCACAGCCTCCTTATCCAGGCGCTTGTACCAGTCATCGGCAGTATAAATCTGACTTGTCGCATCGGTGATGAAGATGATGCGCTCCGGGGTTACGCAGCTAGGGTCTTCGGTGGCGTGGATGAGTTTGCAGAAGGCGCTCTGAGCCTCAGCGATGGTCATTCCTACCGGGATGCGGATGTCGATGTGGGCCTTGTTGCGTGCTGAGCGCTCGATGTGGAGCACCTTTCCCTTCCAGAGTTCAATGTCTTCGGCTGAGAAGATTTTCTCTCTGAAGAGCTTCTCTGTAGGCTCATCAAACATTCCGTTCAGCAGAAGGGCGTTTTTCACCGCTGGCTCAACCTCCTCAGGATTATCAATGTCTACGGTTGTCTGGAAGGTGAAAGCCTCCGGGTCGATGAATTTCTGGGCGCGATGGTCTTCGAGGAAGTGGAAGTAGTGAGGTGATCGGAAAGGCAGCTGCTTCTTGAGGTCAGAAATCTTCCGGTCGAGCTGCAGATAGGTTTCGCCTGCCTTCATCTCCTCCTGCTGCATCATCTGGTTCTGCTGGGCGGTAAGGTCACGGATCTGACCAACGAGCTGTGCGAGCCAAGGCTGCTTGGTAAGCTCGGTGTAGTAATCGAGGAGATGGGATGAAATCTGTCCCATGTTCGCTCTGCGGTTAGGGTTCATTGCGATGATGCGGCTGCTGAGCTGCTTGCATTCATCAAAGGTTAATGATTTTTGTGTCATAAATCTATATTTTTTTTAGTTGTAAAAGACAGGCTCTTTTTTGCAGAAACCTGCCGCCTTCCATTCTGAAAAGCGATGCAAAGATAAACAAAAAAAAAGCCGTTTGCAAGTTTTTTCTGAGGTAAAAAAGCAGGGGTATAAAGAGGGGTATAAAAAGGTATAAAAGTATAAACAAAGGGTATAAGAGGGGTATATTAATACCCCGCTAACTACCATCTCCCGCCATCATCTCGTCATCTTTCATAGTGTTCGAGACTGGCACTTTCTTATCCACCAGTTTCGGCAAGATTTCCTTCAAGTTCACATTCTCCGAACTGGCTGTTGTTCCCAAAATCATCTTGAAAGCATTCACGATATCACAATAACGATTGAATCTTTCCTTGCTTACCGAGCCCAACTCACCTGAATCAAGTCTCCACCACTCCAGAGCCGCATATTCGAAAGGTGCAGATTTCGCCTGCGTAAGATCCTTCCATTTGCAGAGCGGAGCACGCTCTGTATTCTCCGGAGGTAGTTTTTCGTACAGGTGGGCCAGATGTTTGCAGAAGGCTGTAGGAGTTTCCATATTAAATAGCCCCCACCCGTTTAAGAGTCGGAACACAGGGAACCAGTCGGATTGCCTATTCACCAGCAATTCAGGACAGCCTTTTTTCTTATAAACCGCTATCTTCGGAATTACCAAATCAACCAGTTCCATGAATTTTTCTTTCTTCACTTCGTTCGAAGGCTTGGCACCCACCGCCTTCATCGCCTTCAGTGACTCCTCATCGCCGTGCTTGCCCCATTGCTTCACATCGTCCACCCTGCCGTTCATAATCATCAGCACGATGCCCGAGAGCAGCTGGAGCATCTTCTTTCTTGGCACACGCTTATAGAACACCTGACGGAGGAAATCTACAGGGTCGGCCTTGAACGTTGGGTAGAGATTGTGGGGGAAGGCGTGCAGCTGCTGTTCTATGGCGTCCAGCTGGTCTTTATAATCGTAGGTGCCCGTCTGCTTCTTCTTGATGGCATTCGGGGCTTCTACGAAGAAAGAATAGGCCGCACGCTCGCGGTAAGCCGAACTGGTGATGAATCCCATCTCGGTAAGCAGAACGGCCCGGAGGCGCTGCAGTTCCTCATCGTCTATCTGCTCCAGCTTATGAAGGATGCGGTTTCTGGCCTGCGTCATTTCGCGGGAATAATCGCTGCGCTGGATTTCGAGGAAGCTGCCGAGCCGCTCTCTAGCCTCAGAAAGGCAATCAGAAAGCTCCTCGCGCAGCATCGCCTCAGTTTCTGCATCAAGAGAATGGTTCTCTGCCTCAGAAGAGGTTTTATCGGATACAGAAGAGGAGTTATTGGATGCAGAAGAGGTTTTATCGGATACAGAAGAACCTTTATCCGAAGCGCCTTCAGAGAGCGTATTCCTGAGGCGGATGATGCTGTTGATGACGCCTTCGAGCATCATGGTGCAGTCGCTGAAACGGGTGAGCTGTTCGATGGGCAGCACAGGACCGGAGTATTGCCAGTCATCATAAATCTTATCATCATATATTTCGCGGCGCGCCTGCTCCATCTCCTCATCAGAAACATCAGAGAGTGCCCTCACCATGAGCTGCAATCCAGCCTTATCGCCCTCGTTCTTGCTGTTGCAGCCTATGCAGCGGGTGCGCAGATTCCGCTCCTTACGGGCGATGATGAGGGCGCGTACGTCCTCGCCTTCCAGGGCTGAAACATAGCCTATGAGCTGCTGTTTGTCATAAGCTTTCACCGCCAGCATGTCGAAGGTGTTGGCGTCATCGGGCACGAGGCAGATGGTTCTCCCCTCTGCTTCTTTAGCATACTCTACCTCATGGCCTTTCACGTCATTATGGGTGAGTCCTACGATATGGAATGTGAGATTCTTCATTTTATGTTGTTATTATTGTTTTTACGTTTGTTTGCAGTCAGGTTACAAAAGTAAGGTTTTTCGGTGAAACCACCAAGCATTCTTGTTTAAATTTCCTAAAAGAGGGGGACGGAGAAGCCGAGGGGGTTAACAGGGTTAACAGTTAACAGCTGTTTTTTGCATAGTCCCCCTCGCGTACCTTATTATATAATAATATATATATACTTATTTTATATAAGTGTGTGGATGGAAGTATGCATTTTTGGGGTGTTAACTGTTAACCTGTTAACCTTTTCCTCTCAGAGCGCCCCTCTTTCATCTGAATGCTCTCTCCCGATGCTTGTTAAAGATGGCTGGCTGAGCCTTGGCAGAAAAAAGTTCAAACGCCCTGCTACAGCCCGTTTTACGGGCTTATATGATGACTAGAGAGAGGCATAAATGATGACTGATACGAGGCTTAAATGATGGCAGGAAGAGGGCATAAATGATGGCAGAAAGAGGGCATAAATGATGGCTCACGAAGGGGATGGATCATACATCGCGAGGGAAGAAATATTGCGTCGCGACGGAACGGGGAATGCATCGCGATGCAGAAAAAAGGGCTTTTTAGAGCAGAAAACTATGAGTTGCGGGGCAGAAAACTATGAGTAAGTTTTGTTAACGGGAGGGAAAACAACAAGGCGACACTCTTCTCTTATAGGAAGAATATCGCCTCGTTGCCTTCATTAAAAAGGAGGTCAAGGATGCTCATATTGGGCAGAAAACCGTGTTTCTGCCCGTAAACCTGGTAATAGCGCTTCGACTCGAATTCGGGGTCAGGGAGCGGTTTCTTGGGGCGAATCGCATCGCGGAAATCACTTATCTGAGTGTTGAATGTTGAGTGTTGAATGTTGAATTGGGCTTGCGCCTCAGGGCTATTGAATTCTTCACTCTTCACTTTTCGTTCTTCACTCTTCACTTTTCGTTCTTCACTTAAAACGTATTCGTCAGTGACGCTTATCTTCGGACGGATGTCGAGGAGCTCTATCATCTTCGCGGTTGTCTCCATGTTGAAATCGAAGAGGAACTCGTATTTCTTCTCGTAGAAGGGGCGGATATCGTCCTGATAATACTCGAAGAAAGGGCTCTCGCCATAGGCGGAAAGGAGCGCATTCCAATGCACGTGGCGCCAGTTGGCGTGGTCGGAGATGCGGATGTCCTTCATCGACAGAGAGATGTCGTGATTGGTGGGAATGGTGAGCGCAAGAGGACCGTTGGTGGTAGGGATGAGCATGCGGTTACGATAGGTTTGCTTGATAAAGCTCTCGTGGCGCTCTATCAGGCATTCATCGTAGCGGTTCAGCTTCTGGTACCACTGGATGGGGCCGAAATATGTGGATGAAAGAAGGGCTTTCAATTTCTGCTTTGTTATGAAGGGTTAATGATGAAGAGGGGGACGAGCGAGGGAATCGCTCGGAACGGGGGCAGCGGAGCGAGGAAGCTAGAACAGCTTATGGGCTTTGCCTATCATCTGGTGCTTGTGGACGAGCTGCTGGCCGGTTGGCGTCTTCAAGAGATAGAAGCGGCAATCCTTGCAGCCGCAGCGCTTGCAGCAGATGGTTGGGATAACGAACTGCACGGTGTCGATGCGCAGCGTATCGCCCGGAAGCTTCTCTATCCTGCCTATGAAATGAGACTCGAAGATGCGCTTGCGGCGCTGGTTCTTGGGCTGGTAAACCACCGTATCGGTGAATACAACCACATCGCCACGCCCGAAATTTTCGCAGTCAATCCTGTTCACTATCACCCGGTTTCCTGCCTTCAGCTGGGGCGGAAGCCCACCCTGAGGCACCGAGAAGATAGTGAAGACATAGGTGCGCACTGCCCAAGCCAGGAGCAGCGACAACACCAATGCTATCAGGAATTTGACGGCAGTCTTCAATTCTTATTTCTTTTTCTTTACTTAATATTGTCTACAAAAGTGAAGAGGCGATTCCAACGGATGCCTGAGAAGCCCGGATGATCTGGGCTGTGGCTCCACCAGATGAAGATAGGCTTGCCCACGATGTGGTCCTCAGGCACGAAACCCCAGTAGCGGCTGTCGGCTGAGTTGTGGCGGTTGTCGCCCATCATCCAGTAGTAGTCGAGCTTGAAGGTGTAGCTCTTCGCCTGCTTGCCGTTGATGAAGATGCGGCCGGCGTTGTCTACCTTCAGGTCGTTGTGTTCGTAAACCTTGATGCAGCGTTCGTATACAGGCAGGTTCTTCAGCGTACTCGGGGATCGCCGTGGGATAGTCGCCGTTGAAGCAGGCGCTGCAATATTCTTCGCTGCCGCAGAGGTCACGCAGATTCCCCAGAGGCAGATAGCCCAGACTGTCCACACCGATGA
>OGYE01001399.1_pt1 | contig 15664 bp, 12 predicted proteins | sample 1576471 | NCBI WGS metagenome assembly OGYE01 (sample SAMEA3541532, study PRJEB24748) | human gut metagenome | biome: human gut; feature: human-associated habitat; material: faeces | place: China | collected 2012
ATGGCCGGTAACTTGTCAGGTATTCTTAGCGGCATTTGTCTTTATCTGAATTTTACTTTGTGCAAAGATACACAAAAAATAATAGATATTGTGCTTCTCAAGTATGAAAAAAATGGCTGCGCTCTGACCTTATTATAATTGAGGCCAGGGCGCAGTGCATGTATGTATGTGTGTCAGCTTATAGGCTTACCACAGTTTTAATCTCTTTTCTTTCGGAATGTAGAGCTTGTCGCTTGGTTTTACATTGTATGCGTCATACCAAGCGTCGATGTGCGGCAGTGCGCCGTTTACTCGCCACTCTCCAAGGGCGTGCGGGTCCATCTTGGTGCGGTTGCGTATTTCTTCCTCTGTGATGTTCGCAGCCCATACGCCGGCGTAAGCAAGGAAGAAACGCTGTTCGGGAGTCAAGCCGTCGATGGTCTTCAGGGGAGCGTCCTTTGTAGCGTTCTTGAATGCGTTGAATGCAACTTCAAGTCCTCCGTGGTCTGCCAGGTTTTCGCCGAGTGTCAGGTTGCCGTTTGCGTTGAGGTCGGGCAGGACCTTGATGGCTGAGAAGAAGTCTGCGCACACTTTGGCGCGTGCGTTGAATTTCTCCGCGTCGCCTTCAGCCCACCAGTCTGTCATGTTGCCGTTCTTGTCATAATGGCGGCCTTGGTCGTCAAATCCGTGAGTCATCTCATGGCCGATGACAACGCCGATTGCGCCATAGTTGAATGCGTCGTCCGCTTCCGGGTCGAAGAACGGAACTTGCAGTATTCCAGCAGGGAAGCAAATCTCGTTAGTTGTCGGATTGTAGTATGCGTTCACTGTCTGCGGCGTCATGAACCATTCGTCTTTGTCTACGGGCTTGCCAGCACGATAGTCGATGTCCCATTTAGCCCAGTATTCGCGGCAGTTCATCACGTTCTCATAGTAAGACAGTTTGGGGTCGATGGTAAGTCCTGACATGTCTTTCCATTTGTTGGGATAACCGATTTTCACGTAGAACGAGTTGAGCTTGTCCAATGCGGCTTTCTTTGTTTCCGCGCTCATCCAGTCTTGCGCGTTGATGCGTTCTGCCAAAGAGATTTGCAGGTTCTTCACGAGCTTCTCCATGCGCTCTTTTGATGATGCGGGGAAGTAACGTTCAACGTAAATCTTGCCTAACGCTTCGCCCATAAGTCCTTCAATCTGGCTTGTTGCGCGTTTCCAGAGCGGGTGGTTTTCCTTGCGTCCTGACATTGTGCGCCCGAAGAAGTCGAAGTTGGCTTCAACTATATCGTCGCTCAGGTAGCTTGCCGCTGACAGTATGGCGTCCCATTCCATGTAGGCGCGCAGTTCGTCTGCGGTTACGCTTGCCAGCAGCGCGTCAGCACCTTTTACGAAATCAGGCTGTCCTACCATCAGGTGCTGGATGTATTCTGACTTCACGCCTTGCGCGTTGAGATACTTTGTCAGGTTGATGTTCGGATAGTTGCTTTCAAACTGCTGGAGTGTCATCTTGTTGTAATTGGCCTCCACATCACGCAACTCCGTGTTTGATTTTGAGACCTTTGCCAATGCCGTTTCTATCTTCAAGATGTTTTCCATCTTCTTCTGCGCGTCAGCTTCAGAGAAGCCGAACAGCTTGAACATGCGCACAACGTGCTTCTTGTAAGCTTCGCGGATGGCTGTTGTTGCAGAGTCAGAGTCAAGGTAGTATTCTTTCTGTCCGAGTGCGAGTCCGCCTTGGTATATGGTCATTATGTTTTCCTTGGCGTTCTTCTGGTCTGCGCCGAATCCCGCGCTCATGGGCATTCCGTAGCCGAATGTGGCGTGTTTGAGTTGCAATGCGCGCAGGTCAGCCACGGTCTTTGCGCTTTCCATTTCGTTGATGAGCGGCATCAGCGGCTTCACGCCTTCCTTGTTGCGGCGTACGGAGTCCATCGCTAATTTGTAGAAGTCGCTTAGTTTTTGTTCTGTTGAACCTGCAGGATAAGTGTTGCTTTGCAGGTCTTTCAAGATGGCATTCACACGCTTGTTGCTGCTTTCGCCAAGTTGGTCAAAGCTGCCGTAGCGTGAATAAGCTGCGGGCAGAGGGTTCTTCTTCATCCATCCTCCGCAGGCGTACTGATAGAAGTCGTCAGCCGGCCTTACGCTGTTGTCAAGATTGGTGAGGTCGATGCCTGACTTCAGTTCTGATTGTGCGCATACGGCGAGTGGTGCTGATGCGAAAAGCACAATCGGGATAATGTTTTTCATTTTCATAATCTGTATTTTTATAAAGTGGTTATAATTCTTCTTTATGCAAATTTCATGCTTTTGTCTTTTCAAGCTCTTCAGCCAATTGTTCCCACCGTTCCACTTCAGCGTCGAGCATGCGCTGTGTCTCGGCGTATTCGTTGACTATGGCCATGTCGCTTGCGTTCTCCGGCTGTGACAGTTTGGCGTCAAGCTCTTTCAGACGTTTCTCTATTTCAGATATTTTCCGTTCCGCTTCTTCCACCGCCTTTTCCGCCTTGCGTAGCTTCTTTTGTTGTTCCTTGCGTTCCAAGTATGACAGTTTCTCGGCTGACGGCTCGTTGACGGCAGCCTGGGCGGGTTGTTCCGCTTTTGCGGTGTGCTGGTTGTGCAGTAACGTGTCTATCGACTGCATGTCACCAGCGGCGTTTGCGGATGACTTTTGTTTGCTTATGATGAAGTCGTATATTCCGCCGATGTGTTCTTTCACGTGGCCGCCTCCAAATTCATATACCTTTGTTACCAACCCGTCGAGGAACTCACGGTCGTGGCTTACTATGATGGCCGTTCCGTCAAAAGCCTTGATGGCTTCTTTCAGTACGTCCTTGGACGGCATGTCCAAGTGGTTTGTCGGCTCGTCGAGGATGAGCAGGTTGACGGGCTCGAGCAGCAAGCGTATCATCGCCAGGCGGCTGCGTTCGCCCCCGCTAAGCACTTTCACCTTCTTTTCTGACGCTTCGCCGCCGAACATGAACGCGCCCAATATGTCGTTAATGCGCAGGCGTATGTCACCTTTCGCAACGTTGTTAATGGTCTGGAACACGGTCAGGCTTTCGTCGAGAAGTTGCGCCTGGTTTTGCGCGAAATAGCCTATCTGCACGTTGTGGCCTACTTTCAGCGTTCCCGTGAATGGTATTTCGCCCATTATGCACTTTACAAGCGTTGACTTTCCCTCGCCGTTCTTGCCGACGAAAGCCACTTTCTCGCCACGCCTTATGGTCATGTCCACGTTGGAGAATACGGTGTGTTCACCATAGTCTTTGCGCACATTGTCGCATATTATGGGGTAGTCGCCGCTGCGCAGGCACGGGGGAAACTTCAGGTGCATGGCCGAATTGTCAACGTCGTCAACCTCAATCGGCACAATCTTTTCAAGTTGCTTTATGCGGCTTTGCACTTGCACGGCTTTTGTCGGCTTATAGCGGAACCGCTCTATGAAGTCCTTGATGTCGGCTATTTCCTTTTGTTGGTTTTCATATGCGCGCAATTGTTGTTCACGCCGTTCAGCCCTGAGCTTCACGTATTCGTCGTATTTCACTTTGTAGTCAACCACCTTGCCGCAGCTTATCTCCAAAGTGCGGTTTGTCACGTTGTTGATGAAGGCGCGGTCGTGGCTGACCAGCACCACGGCTTTCGCGCTTTGGGCGAGAAACTGCTCAAGCCATTGTATGCTCTCTATGTCCAAATGGTTGGTCGGCTCGTCTAACAGAAGGACGTCGGGACGCTCAAGCAATATCTTGGCAAGTTCGATACGCATGCGCCATCCGCCGCTGAACTCGCTTGTAGGCCTGTCAAAGTCCTGCCGCGTGAACCCTAATCCGGTCAGCGTCCGCTCTATGTCGGCCTCGTATCCTTCAGCCCCCATCATCTGGTAACGTTCGTGTTCGCGGGTGAAATTCTCCACCAGGGCCATGTATTCGGGGCTGTCGTAGTCTGTGCGTTCGGCCAGTTCTGCGTTCAGCTTGTCGATGCGGGCTTTCAGTTCGGTGTTTCCTGAGAATGCCTTTCGTGTTTCTTCACGTACGGTTGTGTCGTCAGTCAGCACCATTACCTGCGGCAAATAGCCTATGGTTGTGTCCGCCGGAATGCTTACCGTACCCTCGGTGGCCTTTTGTTTGCCGCACAATATCTTTAGCATGGTGGATTTCCCCGCTCCGTTTTTACCCACAAGGGCTATGCGGTCGCGGTCGTTGATGATGAAGCTCGCGTTGCTGAATAGCGGCTTTACGCCAAACTCCACTTTTAGCCGTTCTACTGAAATCATCTTAGTTTACCTTCTCGCCTTAATGCATTTTAGCTCGCAAAGTTACTTATTTTTCTTATTCTTGCAAATAATTGTGTCAAAAAAGAATATGCGATACATATAAGAAATGTTATAATTTTAAGGGGTTACATGTACTTTGTATATACTGCGTGTGATGTTGTGACGCATTTTACGCTGTCTGACGTAGCAAAATGTCACTTTAGGTTGGGTTGGCCAATTGTTTGTTTCGTTTGTTTGTGCAGACTGTGATTTTCGTAATGTTTAACGTTTGCCATCATTTGCGTGCTTGCGCGTTTAACATTTTGTATTTCGCTTTTTAGCTGAATATAGGTGCGGCAACATGTTTTTTTGATGTGGTTTTTTGCTGTTTGGCAAGTGTCTTGTGGCATGTTGTAATGTAAAACATGGCTTTTCTCAATACAAGACATGGCATATTGAGGTGCGAAATGCCGTCTTCAGCGGTGCGTTTGACGGTTGTCGAGGCATGAAAAGACGGCCTTTTACGGGAGTAAATGGATTGATGTATGGTACGGGTGAACGTAAGTGCTTGGCAGACAGGATTTTGGGAGTGACGCAAAAAGAGGCTTTTATGGAACCGCTTGGGCGTTTGTTTGCGGATAATTGATTTTCCGTGAGCTAAGTGTTAACGCGCAATCGGCGTTTTTGTAAAGTTTAACGGTTGTGTGTTAGACAATCATGAGGTCGCTCATTATGCTGTCGCTGATGAATATCCCTTTGCTCGTAAGGCGCAGGTGGTTGTCTGAGATTTCCATCAGTCCGTTTCGTATGTGTTTCGTTGAAGCGGCGATGACTGTGTCTTTGTATTCCGTTCCGAGCCTTTGTTCCATGGCGTTGAGGTTGATTCCATCACTGGTGCGCAGCGCGGTGGTTACGATGTCGTTGAAGGTAGTGTCGCTGTCAAGCTCTTCACGCTCCATCGGTATGACGCCGCTGTTGACGCTTTCAATGTATTTTGACAAGTGGGCCACGTTCCATTGCCTTGACTTCATGTCGAAAGAATGCGCCGCCGCCCCGATGCCTATGTATGGCGTTAGGTGCCAATAGCTGCTGTTGTGGCGTGAGCGGAAGCCCGGCCGTGCGAAGTTGCTTATCTCATAATGCTCGTATCCAGCGGCTTTCAGCCGTCTTGCAAGCGTTTCATACATGGCGAGACTCGTCTCTTCGTCCACTTCTTTGATTGTTCCTCGTTTCAGCATGGCGGTAAGCGGTGTGCCTTCTTCATACATTAGGCTGTAAGCTGAGATGTGTTCAACGCCAAGGGCGAGCGCGTGGCTGATGTCGCAAGACCATTCGTCAAGCGTCTCGTCTGGAAAGCCGAACATCAAGTCGATGCTGATGTTGCGTATGCCGGCTTGCCTTAGCAGCTTTACGGCTCGGTCGGTTTCGGTTGCGTCGTGCCTGCGCCGCAAGAAGCGTAGCCGCTCGTCTGAAAACGTCTGCGCGCCCATGCTTACGCGGTTGACTGGCAATCCGGCCAGCGTCTGCGCGAAGTCTGGCGTTATGTCGTCAGGGTTGCACTCTATGGTGACCTCGGCATCGGCCTCAATGTCGAACACATTATATATATGGTGGAAAAGAGAGCGCAGGTTGCTGTCGCCTAACATCGACGGCGTGCCGCCTCCGATGTATACCGTCGAGAAGGGGGCTTGTATATAATCTCTCCTCAGTTGCATCTCTTTAAATAAGGTGTCAACATACCTTTGGCGCAAGTCAAGGTTTGTGGTAGAGTAGAAGCCGCAATATAAGCATCGGCTTCGGCAAAACGGTATGTGTACGTATATTCCAGCCATGGTGGTGTTTCGTTATGAGTTGTTGCAGCCAGTATTTTGCTGCAAAAGTACTAATATGTTTTAATTTTTATTGACTTTTGCCGTTTTATTTTGTTTATTGGCGTGGAAATGTGTAACTTAGAGGCCGTTATTTGTAACAAACTTAAATCTATAACAATATGAGAGTTTACCAGACTAACGAAATTAAAAACATCGCCCTGCTTGGCAGTGCGGGTTCAGGCAAGACCACTCTTGCCGAAGCTATGTTATATGAAAGTGGTGTGATAAAGCGTCGCGGAAGCGTTGAAGCCAAAAACACAGTGAGTGATTATTTCCCGGTTGAGCAGGAATACGGCTACTCGGTATTCTCAACCGTTTTTAATGTAGAGTGGAACAACAAGAAGCTTAATATCATAGATTGCCCCGGAGCAGACGATTTCGTAGGCGGAGCCATCACCGCCCTGAACGTTACTGACCAGGCCTTGATATTGATTAACGGCCAGTACGGCCCTGAAGTTGGCACGCAAAACAACTTCCGTTACACTGAGAAGCTGAAAAAGCCGGTCATCTTCCTTGTCAACCAGCTTGACAGTGACAAGTGTGACTTTGAGACGATAATAAGCAGCATGAAGGACATTTACGGCCCGAAGTGCGTACAGATACAGTATCCCATTGAAACAGGAGCTGGTTTCAACTCGTTGATTGACGTACTCCTGATGAAAAAGTATTCATGGAAGCCGGAAGGAGGCGCACCCATCATTGAGGACATTCCGGCCGAGGAGATGGAGAAGGCCATGGAGCTGCACAAGGCTCTTGTCGAGGCTGCCGCCGAAAACGACGAGACGCTGATGGAGAAATTCTTTGAGGAAGAGACGCTGACTGAGGACGAGATGCGTGAGGGTATCCGCAAGGGGCTTGTCACGAGGTCTATTTTCCCCGTATTCTGCGTATGTGCCGGAAGGAGCATGGGTGTGCGCCGACTGATGGAATTCTTGGGCAATGTCGTTCCGTTTGTAAGCGAGATGCCTAAGGTTCACAACACCCGCGGCGAGGAAGTGCCTGCCGAGGCTGCTGGCCCTGAGTCGCTTTATTTCTTCAAGACTGGTGTAGAGCCGCATATCGGCGAGGTTTCTTATTTCAAGGTTATGAGCGGTTGCGTGAAGCCGGGTGACGACTTGAGCAACGCTGACCGTGGCTCTAAGGAGCGAATTGCCAACATCTATGTTTGCGCGGGAGCTAACCGCCAGCCCGTTGACTGCCTCAACGCCGGCGACATAGGTTGTACCGTGAAGCTGAAGGATGTCAAGACTGGCAATACCCTTAACGGAAAGGATTGTGACAACAAGTTCGACTTCATAAAATATCCTAACTCAAAGTATTCACGTGCAATCAAGGCGGAAAACGAAGCGGACACAGAGAAGCTGATGGCCGCTCTGACCAAGATGCGCCAGGAAGACCCGACTTGGGTTGTAGAGCAGAGCAAGGAGTTGAAGCAGACTATCATCCACGGTCAGGGAGAGTTCCACTTGCGCACCTTGAAATGGCGTTTGGAGAACAACGAAAAGATACCTGTTAAGTTTGTTGACGCCAAGATACCTTACCGCGAAACCATAACCAAGGCCGCACGCGCAGAGTATCGCCATAAGAAACAGTCGGGAGGAGCCGGCCAATTTGGTGAGGTTCACCTCATTGTGGAACCCTATGCTGACGGCATGCCTGACCCTGTATCGTACAAGTTCAACGGACAGGAGTATAAGATGAATATCAAGAACAAGGAAGTTGTTGACCTTGAGTGGGGCGGAAAGCTTGTGTTCATCAACTCTGTTGTCGGCGGCGCGATTGACGCACGCTTTATGCCCGCGATATTGAAAGGTGTCATGGAGCGTATGGAACAAGGTCCTTTGACTGGTAGTTACGCCCGTGATGTGCGCGTGGTGGTGTATGACGGCAAGATGCACCCTGTTGACAGCAACGAGCTTTCGTTCATGTTGGCTGCGCGCCATGCCTTCTCTGACGCTTTCAAGAACGCCGGCCCGAAAATCCTTGAGCCGATATACGACTTGGAGGTGTATGTCCCGGCTGATTTCATGGGTGACGTAATGAGCGACTTGCAAGGACGCCGCGCCCTGATAATGGGTATGGACAGCGAGGCTGGATACCAGAAGCTGCAGGCTAAGATACCGCTGAAAGAACTTGCAAATTATTCTATATCATTGAGTTCTTTGACGGGAGGACGTGCGTCATTCACGACGAAATTCGCAAGCTACGAGCTTGTTCCGAATGAAATCCAGCAAGAGCTTATCAAGGAACATGAGGCGGAAATGGCTGAGAAAGATGACTGATTTCTGCAAGATTGTATTTCTGTACAGGCAAGGATGCGGATTAACCGCATCCTTGTTTTTGTTTATGTTGTTGACATTGTGCGGTTTGCTGGGTTTGCATGAATGTTTTAATTCGATATTGATGTTGTTTTTGTAATTTGACATAATTGATTATTATTGATTAAAATGTTTGTTTGAAGTTAATATAGATAAAATTAACCGATTTAATTAACAAAAGGGGGTAGGCGTGTTTGTTTTTGCAATATATTTGCCGACATGAAGAAAACAACGATTTGGCTAATAGCAATAGTGATGGGACTTTCGTTCCTTGTATTGCTTTTTATGCAGCTCAAGTACATCGAGGCGATGGTGCAGATGAAGAAAGAGCAGTTTGACGAGTCTGTCAACAAGGCTCTTTACCAGGCTTCGCGCAACCTTGAGCTTAACGAAACGTTGAGGTATCTTGAGAAAGATGTCAACGCCACGGAGCGCAAGGCTCAAAGAAAAGACACCCTGAACGTTGGCGGTGACACTGCTGGCGGTGACGTTTCACACTCTCACGAGTACGCTGTTTCGGGGCATGGGGGTGGAGGCTATACGTCGTTTGAGCTGAAAACGATGACACTGAAACCGTCGTCTATGCCGAAAGCGATGATACTTCGCAACGACAAGAACTCCATTTCAGAGGCAACCAAATCAATGCGGGAAATCGTCAAGAACCGATATATCTATCAAAAAGCCTTGCTTGACGAGGTGGTTTACAGCATATTGTACACAGCTTCGGACAAACCTCTGCGTGAACGCATCAATTTCAAGATGCTTGACCAGGACATCAAGACCGAGCTTATGAACAACGGCATCGACATACCTTACCATTTTACGGTGTCAACACAAGACGGGCGCGAGGTGTATCGTTGTCCGGACTATACCGAGGAAGGCGAAGATTACACATATTCACAGGCCCTTTTCCGTAACGACCCTTCAAACAAGATGGGCGTTGTGAAGATACATTTTCCCGACATGGGCAGTTATATCTTCAGTGGAGTAAGGTTTATGATACCTTCTGTGGCGTTTACCGTGGTGCTGTTGGTGACATTCATTTTCACAATCGTCGTGATATTCCGACAGAAGCGTTACACGGAAATCAAGAATGACTTTATCAACAACATGACGCATGAGCTGAAGACACCCATCAGCAGCATATCGCTTGCGGCGCAGATGCTCAACGACGAGGCTGTGACAAAAAGTCCGGTGATGATGAAACACTTGGGCGGCGTAATCAACGACGAGTCAAAACGATTGCGCTTCCTTGTGGAAAAGGTGCTGCAAATGTCAATGTTCGACCGCAAGAAGGCTATTTTCAAGAAGAAGGAACTTAATCTTAACGACTTGGTTGAAAGTGTCGCCAACACGTTCACCCTGCGTGTTGAACATACTGGCGGGCACATAACAACAGAGCTGAATGCTACCGAACCGACAATCTATGTTGACGAAATGCATTTTACCAACGTCATCTTCAACCTGCTTGACAACGCCGTCAAGTACCGCGACCCTGACCGTCCTGTCGAGCTTACGGTGAAGACGTGGAATGACAAGGAGAAGCTTTATTTCTCTGTTAAAGACAACGGAATGGGCATAAAGAAAGAAAACCTGAAGAAAATATTTGAGAAATTTTACCGCGTACACACAGGAAACGTGCATGACGTGAAAGGGTTCGGCCTCGGACTGGCATATGTCAAGAAGATGGTTGACCTGCACAAGGGCGAAATCCACGTGGAAAGTGAACGCGGAAAGGGAACGAAATTCATAATATCATTACCAATAATAAAAAAGTAAAAGACTATGGACGAGAAACTTAAAATCTTACTTTGCGAAGACGACGAGAACCTCGGAATGCTTCTTCGTGAATATTTGCAGGCTAAAGGTTATAGTGCAGAACTCTGCCCGGATGGTGAAGCCGGATACAAAGCTTTTTTGAAAAGCAAGTTCGACATCTGCGTTTTAGACGTGATGATGCCCAAGAAGGACGGCTTCACGCTGGCTCAGGAAATCCGCCAGGCCAACGCCGAAATCCCAATCATCTTCCTCACGGCAAAGACTTTGAAGGAGGACATCCTTGAAGGCTTTAAAATCGGAGCAGACGATTACATCACAAAGCCGTTCTCAATGGAAGAGCTTGTGTTTCGTATCGAGGCCATACTGCGCCGCGTGCGTGGCAAGAAGAACAAGGAGAACACCATCTACCACATCGGCCGCTTCACCTTCGACACGCAGAAGCAGCTCCTCACAATCGGCGACAAGCAGACGAAATTGACAACGAAAGAGAACGAGTTGCTGGCTCTTCTTTGCTCTCACGCCAACGAAATCTTGCAGCGCGACTTCGCCCTGAAGACAATCTGGATTGACGACAACTACTTCAATGCCCGCTCAATGGACGTTTACATCACCAAACTGCGCAAGCATTTGAAGGACGACGACCAGATAGAAATCATCAACATACACGGCAAGGGTTACAAACTCATCACTCCCGAGCAGGAGTAAGATGACGCCCGGAACTGTAAAACAATTAAAATCCGCAAACGGGAGGTAGCCTGTTTGCGGATTTGTTTTTATCTTTGCGCCTGCGCATTTGTGCTTTTTCTCCGAAAAGATTATCTTTGCCGCGTAATTTTTCATGCTTCCTTATATCGCAGGATTATAGATATGAACATTGAAGAGTACAGAGATTATTGCCTCAGCCTGAAAGGCTCTGAAGAATGTTTCCCGTTCGGTGATGACACTCTCGTTTACAAAGTGCTTGGCAAGGTGTACACATACGCAGGGTTAAATCCCAAAGACGGGCGTTTCATCGCCAACATGAAGTGCGATACTGCTTGGTCGGCAGAGCTGATGGAACGTTATTCGGGTATAACCTTTGGCTATCACTCAGACAAAAAATATTGGATAACCGTTGAGTTGGAAAGCGATGTTCCCGATGAACTCGTGAAGCGTTTGATTAGTCACTCCGTGGATGAAGTCGTGAAAAAGATGCCTAAAAGCAAGCAAAGGCTTTATTACGAGATGTGAGCATGGCGGACGTTGTGGGGTGAGAGGGCTGCATTCAGCGACAATTTTAGTTGTTGTCGTGTAATATACTGATATCCAGCGTGTTACAAAAGGCCTCCTTCCGGTTCTTAAAAGATGGCCTTTTGTAATGCGTTTTGTGTCCTTTCGCATTTTGAAAGGTGGCATATTGGAAACCTGTTGGCTGCAAACTGGTTTAATACTTGCTTTCCTTTTTTAAGAAATACACGTGTGCCACGGCTCCGAGTACAATCAATGCGGCGGCTGAAAGGGTAAAAGCGTTGTGGTCGGTCCAGCCGAGAGCGTAGCCGAGAAGAAGCAACATTGCACCTAAGCAAAGGGCGGCGAAGCCCGAATGGCGTATGTGTTTTTTTATTGATGATGTATTCATACGATTGCAAAAATACGGAGAAAAATCAATATATGTGGCAATAAAAACATAAAAAATCATGCATTTAAAATGCAACAAAAGAAAAAATAAGTTAAAACTTGCGGCCGCATACATTATAAATGACCGTAATGTCAACGGAAAACAGTACCTTTGCACCGCATTTTGCAAAATCATAAACAAATTAATCATTTAAGTAGTATGAATCAATACGAAACCGTTTTCATTTTGACTCCCGTTTTGTCTGATGAACAGATGAAGGAAACGGTCGCAAAATTCAAGGGGCTGCTTACCGACAAGGGTGCGGAAATCCTGAATGAAGAGACCTGGGGATTGAAGAAGATGGCTTACGCTATCCAAAAGAAATCGACAGGTTTCTACTGCCTGCTCGAGTTCAAGGCTGAGCCTGAAGTTATCAAGACGCTTGAGACCGGATACCGCCGCGATGAGAAGGTTATCCGTTTCATGACAGTTAAGCTCGACAAGTACGCCGTACAGTACGCCGAGAAGAGAAGAAACAAATTAGCTAAAAAAGAGGAGGCTTAAACAATGGCAGCACAAGAATCAGAAATAAGATATTTGACTCCGCCCTCAGTTGATACGAAGAGGAAGAAGTATTGCCGTTTCAAGAAGAGTGGCATCAAGTACATCGACTACAAAGACCCAGAGTTCCTGAAGAAGTTCTTGAACGAGCAGGGCAAAATCCTGCCCCGCCGCATCACAGGCACTTCACTGAAATACCAACGCCGTGTGGCTCAGGCTATCAAGCGCGCACGCCAGATAGCATTGCTTCCATACGTAACAGACTTGTTGAAATAAAGAAGGAGGAGACACGATGGAAATAATACTGAAAGAAGACATCATCGGCTTGGGATTCAAGAACGATATAGTAACCGTTAAGAACGGTTATGGCCGCAACTATCTCATACCTACAGGCAAAGGCGTAATCGCGTCAGAGTCAGCCAAGAAGCAGCTCGCTGAGACCCTGAAGCAGCAGGCTCGCAAACTTGCGGCAATCAAGGCTGAGGCCGAGAAGAAGGGCGAAGCCATCAAGGACGTGGCTCTCGTTATCCCGGTGAAAGTCAGCGCAAACGGCGTGGCTTACGGTGCCGTTACAGCCAACACGGTTGCAGCCGAGTTGCAGAAGCTTGGTTTCGACATCGACCGCAAGATTGTCACAATGCACGAAGCCAAGAAGGTTGGCGACTATGTTGCTACCGTACACTTCCACAAGGAGGTACTTGTTGAAGTACCCGTGAAGGTTGTGGCAGAGGGTGCTGAGAAGGTAGAAGAAGCTCCCCAGGCAACTGAAGAAGCACCCGTTGAGGCTCCTGCAGCCGAGGATGCAAAGGCTGAAGAAGCTCCCGCAGCAGAATAATTTTTGCACTGTAAAGCAAGTTTATTATACAAATCCCCTGAAGCACGTGATGTTTCAGGGGATTATTATTTTGTGATTTTTGATGTTCCAGGCTTTGCTTTTTATAGATAAATCATTATCTTTGCAAATAAGTATCAACTTGTAAACCTGCAAAGCCTATGAAGTCGAATTTCGTTATTCCGTTAGTCGTTTTCCTGTCGGTTTGTCTCGGCATCGGCGGAAGCGTCGCTTCGCATGGCGTGAAAGACCTTGACGTGCAAGATTCAACAATCGCCGTGGTGGCATATTTCTGGAAAGGTGACACCATGAAGTACGTCCTCACACAAACGGCGCTTACCGTGGACGATGGCGATACGCTGGTTTCAGACACCACTTTCAGTGAGGAGTTTATGATAGTGGTGCTCGATTCCACGGCTAAGGGTTACAAGATGGAACTTATACCGTTAAGTTTTGAATATAAGGAAGACCCTACCGACGATGTAGCTAACGGGATGATGGCCACCTTGCAAGACTATTTCAAGGATTTGAAAGCCGTTTTCACCATCGATGAATACGGTGCATTGAAGAGTCTTGACAACTGGAAAGAGGTACGCGATCGCATGAAAGGCGGCATAAAGATTATGCTCGACTCGCTTTATTCCACGCCGGACGGTTTGGAAAAGTTCATGCCGCGCAGCCAGCTTGAGGGCCTTCTTACGCTCATGTATTCAACCGAGGCCGGTGTGTTGAAGGGATACGACGAACTGACAACTCTCTTTTTGCTGCACGGCAACGTCTTTGACATAGGGCGGACGACGGTTGACGACACTGATAAAGACTCATCGTTTACGACGCTTTATGTGGGCTATGAGCCGCTTGACGAATACGGAACGGAGCTTGATTACAACATTTTCGGGACTACGGTAACGAAGTACACCGCTGACGAAACAAGCGACATGCTGGGCGGGGTGTTCAATATCCTGTTGGATGATACCATTGCCAATGGCGTAAATAGGGCTCTCAAAGACAGTTTGGACTTTGGCATGACCGTCACGCAAGTTGAGGATTATCATCTGTTTTTCAACGGATGGCCGAAGTTGATGCGCGCTCAGAAGATTGTAAAGTTCGGTTCCCGCACTAAGATAACCACTGATGAGATAGACTGGAAATACCGTTCATGGCGGCAATACGCCGTGAAACGTGACGAATATCAAACCACATCATTCTGACAATTTAAACTTTTAGCGATATGAAAGCACATTTTTCAATATTAGTTTTTGCGCTAATCACGCTTTCGGCCGTGGCCACAGGCACTGGCAACTATATGGATGCGCGCGGACAGATAGCGTCAGACCTTAACCGTGCGCTCGTTTGCGCTGTTGCGGAAAACGGCCGGTCGTGGGTGAATAACGACACTATCCGTGTTTGCAAGCAGTTGAATACGGCGTCGTCAGGCATTGCTGCCATGATGATACGTGACAAACGCTTCAGCGAGAGGCTGTCTATCAGGGAGCTTCGGGGTAGGTCTTACATCTCGATGGCAGTGCTTCCGCAGGGTGCGGAGCAGGAAGCTGCATGGTGTGACAGCATGACAATAAGTGGCGATACAATGATAATATACCCCCAGACCTCCTGTGCCGAGGGCGTGAAAGTGGCCTTGCGGGCCAATGCCGACTGTTCTTTCGCCACGGTTCTGAGCCTTTCAGACCAGCGTTTGCCGGTAACATTGTTGTTTGCGGCGATGCTTTGGGGCGTTTTTTCGATGTTGTATATGCGTAGGGACTGCATGGGAAGCATGGCTGTGGCAGGTGTCCGCAGTGCAGAGATGTTGCGTTACGACGACAAGTCAAACGCCTTTTACAATTCATCTGACGAACTTGTGCGTTTTACCCCGATGCAGGCGGAGCTTATGCAGATGTTTCTCAACGCTGAAGGACACAGGCTCACGAAAGACGAGATTTGCTCGGCGTTATGGCCGGGAAAGGATGATGCCAGCGAGACTCTTTACACATTGATAAGAAGGTTGAAACCCGTTGTCGAGCAAAACACAGGCATGAAAATCGAGTCAGAGCGCGGGCGGGCGTATAGATTGACAATTTAGAATTGATGATTGAGAATTATGATTACCAACGCCAGACATTTGCAGGTTCATAAATTGTGGTAATCATAATTCTCAATCATCAATTCTAAATTATCCATTTGCCAGCTTATTGTCAGTGAAATGTCAGTAAGTTGTCAGCGTAAAAATTACATTCAGATAACAGTCGGCACTTATCTTTGCACGAAAAAGCAAAGATGAGAAGACTGTTTTTATTCCTAATTTGTTTTGTCGCGGCATATACCGCGGACGCACAAAACGCCGCCGTAGACAAGGACGGCAGCAAGGCCGTAAGCGACTCTGTCGCTTTGAGGGAAGTCGTTGTTGAAAGTCCGCGCACGGTTGACAAAGGCGACGCCCTGCGGCTGATGCCTTCAGATGCACAGAAAACGGCAACCACCACG
>OGYE01001401.1_pt1 | contig 15662 bp, 12 predicted proteins | sample 1576471 | NCBI WGS metagenome assembly OGYE01 (sample SAMEA3541532, study PRJEB24748) | human gut metagenome | biome: human gut; feature: human-associated habitat; material: faeces | place: China | collected 2012
ACTGGTGTTGGAACTTGAGGATAAGTTTTTAGGAAGGTTCTTGAAAAAATGCGGCGAGCCGGTCGGCCAAGTGTTCAAGACGCTGGTGTTGCGCGGCGATCGCAACGGGATTCTGGTGTGCGTGATTCCCGGCGATGCCGAGGTCGACCTGAAAGCCGCCGCGCAGGCGTCCGGCAACAAACGCGTCGAGATGTTGCACATGAAGGAACTGCTGCCGGTAACGGGATATATCCGCGGCGGATGTTCGCCCGTCGGGATGAAAAAAGGGTTTCCGACGTTTATTCATCGCAGTTGCCTCGATTACGATACGATTTATGTCAGCGCCGGGGTGCGGGGATTGCAGTTGAAGCTGGCTCCCGGCGATCTGATTCGTTTTACGCGGGCCGTGACGGCCGACCTGATCGGATGACGGACGGTTTCGCAGACATACTGATCCGCTGGTATGCGGACAATCACCGCCGATTGCCGTGGCGCGAAACGTCCGATCCGTATCTGATCTGGTTGTCGGAGGTTATCTTACAGCAGACCCGCGTGGCGCAGGGACTGGATTACTTCCGCCGGTTCGTCGCCCGTTTTCCGGACGTGCGCTCGCTGGCCGAAGCTCCGCAGGACGAGGTGCTGAAACTGTGGCAGGGACTCGGCTATTACAGCCGCGCGCGGAGCCTGCATACCGCAGCGAAAGACATCATGGCGCGTTTCGGAGGCCGGTTTCCGGAGGACTACGAGGCGGTGCGTTCGCTGTGCGGGGTGGGGGATTATACCGCTGCCGCGATCTGTTCGTTCGCTTACGAGCTGCCTTATGCGGCGGTCGACGGCAATGTTTATCGGGTGCTTTCCCGCGTGTACGACGTGGATTTGCCGGTGGACGATGCGGCGGGCAAACGCTACTTCGCCGAATTGGCGCAGTCGTTGCTCGATCCGGTACGTCCGGGCCTGCAGAACCAGGCTACGATGGAGTTCGGAGCTCTGCAATGCGTGCCGCAGCGTCCCGATTGCGGGGCGTGTCCGCTGGCCGACCGCTGTCTGGCGCAGGCGCACGGCACGGTTGGCCGGCGTCCGGTGAAACGCGGCAAAGCGGCCGTGCGGCCGCGTTACTTCAATTACTTGTGCATCCGCTGCGACGGGACATTGTTGTTGCGGCAGCGTACCGAGAAGGATATCTGGCGCAACCTGTACGAATTTCCGCTGATCGAGACCGATGCGGAGACCGAGTTCGACGCGTTGCAGCGGACTTCCGCATGGAAAGCGTGGTTCGGCGGCGAACGGCGGATGCGGATCGGGGAACGGACGGCGATGCCGCGGCACGTACTGTCGCACCGGATTATTTACGCTTGCTTTCAGGAGATCGAACTGGAGCGGATTCCGGATTCGCTGTCCGGCTTTCTGAGGGTGCCGGAAGCGGAGCTGGATCGTTATGCCGTTTCGAGGCTGACCGAACGTTACCTGGAGCGGAGGCGTGCGGCCGGCGTGAATGTTAAAGTTGGCAAACTATTTGATAGTTGACAGGTTATATATTGAATATTAATATTTCAGAATTATGAATATACTGTTGCACAAAGCTCCTACGCGGGGTTATTTCGATCACGGATGGCTGAAGACCCACCATACGTTCAGTTTTGCGAGTTATTACAATGCCGCGCGCATCCATTTCGGGGCGTTGCGGGTTTTGAACGACGACGCGGTCGCTCCGGGAATGGGGTTCGACCTGCATCCGCACCGCGAGATGGAGATCGTTTCGATCCCGCTGAGCGGGACGCTCGAACATAAAGACAGCATGGGGAACGTTTCGGCGATCACCACCGGCGAAATCCAGGTGATGAGCGCCGGCACCGGGCTGCACCACAGCGAATACAACCAGAGCCGCGAGCAAAATGTCGAATTTCTTCAGATATGGGTATTCCCCGATCGGGAAGGCGTGAAACCCCGCTACGAAAATGCCGTGATTTCCGACCTGATCCGTCCGAACGAGCTCTGCGTGATCGTCTCGCCTTATCCGGGCGACGGACACGGCGCCGAGAAGATGGAGACCGTCTACGACGACTGCTCTGTCCTGATCACCGACAAGAAGATCAGCGTCTTCCAGGATGTGGTTCCCCTGCTCGAGCAGGTCATCCAGTCCGGCCGCAAGCTGCTCATCATTGCCGAGGATGTCGAGGGCGATGCACTGTCCAACCTCATCATCAACCGTCTGCGCGGCGGCCTGAATGTTGTTGCTGTTAAGGCCCCCGGCTTCGGCGATCGCCGCAAGGAGATGCTGCAGGATATTGCTACCCTGACCGGCGGCACTGTCATCAGCAGCGACCTCGGCTATGAGCTGAAGGATGCTACCATGCAGCTGCTGGGCAGCGCCCGTCAGGTCAAGGTCACCAAGGAGAACACCACCATTGTCGGCGGTGCCGGTGACAAGCAGGCCATTGCTGACCGCGTGGCTCAGATCCGCAGCCAGATCGCAACGGCAACCTCTGACTTTGACCGTGAGAAGCTGCAGGAGCGCTTGGCCAAGATGGCCGGCGGTGTTGCCGTCATCAAGGTCGGTGCTGCTACCGAGGTCGAGATGAAGGACAAGAAGCTCCGCATTGAGGACGCTCTGAACGCTACGAAGGCCGCCGTTGAGGAAGGCATCGTTGCTGGCGGCGGCACCGCTACCATCAACGCTATCCCCGCTGTCGATAAGCTGGTCGGCGAGTTGGAAGGCGACGAGCGCACCGGCGCTAAGATTGTCCGCAAGGCTCTGGAGGCTCCTCTGCGCCAGATTGCTGCCAACGCAGGCCTGGAGGGCAGCGTTGTCATCGACAACATCCTGAAGGCCAACAAGCCCAACTACGGCTTTGATGCCCAGAAGGAAGAGTATGTTGAGGATATGATCGAGGCCGGTATCGTTGACCCGACCAAGGTTACCCGTTCTGCTCTGGAGAACGCCGCCAGCGTTGCCGCGATGGTTCTGACCACCGAGAGCCTCGTTGCCGACCTGCCCGAGCCGCCGGCTCCGGCTGCACCGGCTCCGGATATGGGCGGTATGTACTAATCCGCATCCCCAAAAGCAACTATTTGACCGAAGCTCTGGCAGCAGGGCTTCGGCCTTTTTGTATCCTGCGGTGCGGTGTGGTATAATAGGATAGAGAAAAAACAGCAGGGAGCGCTGCTATGAAAAAATATGGAAGGTACCTCGCGCTGGCCGCCACACTGGTACTTATGGGAATTATATTCTACTTCTCGGCCCAGCCGGGGACGGTGTCTGACAAGGTCAGCGAAGCGGTGATGAACTCGCTGCAATCAAGCAAGGCAAACCAGTTCACGCCGCAGTGGTTCAGCACCACAAACCTGCATGCGAATGTCCGCAAATGGGCGCACGTGTATATCTACTGTGTGCTGGGCGTCAGTATGACCGTGACGGTGCACCTCTGGACGCGCAAAATCTCCCTGTGGCAGCAGGGCCTTCTGGCCGCTGCGCTGTGTACGCTGTCCGGTATGGGGGACGAGCTGCACCAATATTTTGTTCCGGGGCGTGCCATGCTGTTGAGCGATGTGGGCATTGACGCGATGGGCTATATGCCCTGCATTGCGGCGGCCTGCCTGCTTATCTGGGCGGCGGGAAAGCTGCAGCGTAAAAAGCGCCGCTAAGCACGCCGATTTTTGCCGAACCGGTATTTTATCCTCCACGCGGCCCATACTCCCGCTGGGGGTGGCGACAATGTCCTTGCGACGGTTCTTTGGGGTGTGCGCGGCGCTGGTGGTGCTGGCAGGGGTTGTGCTCTGCCGTACCTACTGGGTGGGGCGGCAGACAGCCTACGCGGCCAGCGCGGGCGGGCAGACTGTCCAGACGCTGGCGCTACCCCGCGCCCGCGGTGATTTTTTTGACCGCAACGGCCGCAGACTGACCGGGACCACACCCCGGTATTACGCCCTGTGTATGCCCGGGGAGGCCGGGTATACGGCGCTTTTTCCCTATGTCAGCTATGAAAACCAGGGCTTGCTCTACGAGCGCCGCAACCTTGCCGCGCCGTTTCTGGTGGAGGTTGACCGAGACCTGACGGCCCAGGGCATCCAGAGTTGGATGGTACCGCGGCACTTCACCGGCGCGGTGGCCGCGCACCTGTTGGGCTATCTCGACGGCGAGGGCCACGGTGCTTCCGGGTTGGAGCGCGCCTACGATACGCTGCTGACGGCCGCCGGTGACAAGCGCAGTGTGACCTGCCTGATGACCGCACAGGGCCGTCTGCTGGCAGATACGAGCCCCGCGGTTGTGGTGGAGGAGCCCGGCACCGGGCATGGCGCGCGGCTGACGTTGGATGCGGATGTGCAGCGTGCCTGTGAGGCGCTGGCGGCTGAAACAATGCCGCGTGGCTGCATTCTTGTGATGGACACCGCCACCGGCGAGCTGCTGGCCAGCGTCAGCACACCGGCCTTTGACCCGCAGAATATAGCGGCCAGCATCCGCGCTGACGATACCTCGCTGCTCAACCGGCCATTCTGCGCCTTCAGCGCGGGGTCGGTATTCAAGGTCGTGCTGGCCGCGGCGGCCTATGAGAACGGTCTGGACTGGTTCACCCATGACTGCACCGGAGAAATTGAGGTGGCCGGGCAGATCTACCGCTGCGCGCAGGGCCGCGCCCACGGCGTGGTCAATCTGCGCGGGGCGCTCGAGCAGAGCTGCAACACCTATTTTGTGGCGCTGGGCCAGCTGCTGGGCGGGGAGGTAATCCGCGCCGAGGCAGAAAAGCTCGGCTTTGGCACGGCAGTGCAGATAGCCCCGGGGCTGAAAACGGCTGCGGGCACGCTGCCGGAGGCGGAGGCACTGCAAAACCCCGGCGAGCTGGCAACGTTCAGCTTCGGGCAGGGGGCGCTGACGGTAACGCCGCTGCAAATCACGGCTATGATGAACACGGCCGCGGGCGGCGGGGTGTATAAAGCACCCGCCTTTGTGCAGGGCATCACCGATGCAGACGGCACACTGACAGAGCCGCTTACGCCTGCCGTACCCCGCACGGTGCTTGACAAGGCCACGGCGCGGGTGCTGCGCAGTATGCTGGAATCCGTTGTGACGGACGGCATTGGCAGCGAGGCCCGGCCCGGAGAGGGCACGGCGGGCGGCAAGACCGGCACGGCCCAGACCGGCCAGTACAATGCCGAGGGAGAGGAGCTTCTCAACTACTGGTTCAGCGGCTTTTACCCGGCGGAGGCCCCGCGGTACACGATAACGATTCTGCAGGACGGCATTTTGAAGCCGGAGACCTCCAGTGCAGCGCTGTTTGCGCGGGTGACGGAAATCCTGCGTGTGTGGGAAGGCGGGTGAGCCTTCGGCACTGTGGGGAAAAGGTAGCATTTCGCAGCCAATTTTCCCCAAGGTATTGCACTTTTGAGGCAAAAAAGCTACAATAAATAGTATCTGTAGACCGCAAGCAACCGGTGCTGAAAGGACGGGCCAATGCAGCATATTTTTATCATAAATCCGACTGCGGGCAAGGTGGATGCCAGCGTGGCACTTATCCCGCAGATACACGCCGCGGCCAGCCGTGCCGGGGTGCGCCCGGTGATTGAGGTTACACGCCGCGCCGGGCAGGCCCGCGAGTTGGCTGCAAAATATGCCGCCGGCGGCGAGGAAGTCAACCTCTACGCCTGCGGCGGCGATGGCACGCTGAATGAGGTGCTGCAAGGGGCGGCCAACCACCCCAATGTCGCCATCGGCTGTGTGCCGTGCGGCAGCGGCAACGATTATGTGCGCAACTTTGGCACGCAGGCACAGTTCCTCAATCTGGATGCCCAGCTTGCCGCGCAGCCCTTTGCGGCGGATGTTATCCGCACACCGCAGGGGATGGGCATAGACATCTACGCCGCCGGCATTGATGCACAGGTAGCCAACGGCATCCCCAAATGGCGGCGTGTGCCGTTTTGTGGCGGTACAACCGCCTACACGCTGTCCATTCTGGAAGCTGTCTGCAGCACGTTCAGACACCGTCTGGGCGTTACGGCAGATGACCGGCAGCTGGAGGGTGTTTTCATGATGCTGGCCGTCTGCAATGGCCGGATGTACGGCGGCGGCTACTGCGCCGCGCCCTACGCCAGTATGAACGATGGTCTGCTGGATGTGGTGCTGTTGAAGCCGGTTCCGCGCCTGAAGCTGCCGGGGCTGCTGGGTGCCTACAAAAAGGGCGCGCATCTGCTGGAGAACGGCACCGTAACCGAAATGTTCAAGCCTTACATGACGTTTTTTCGCACAAGCAGTATCGACATAGAGGTGCTGGACGGCAACCCGCTTATCACAACGCTGGACGGCGAATGCTCGCCCCAGCTGCGGATGCACGCGGAACTTGCGCACAGTGCGGTGCGCATCCTGCTGCCGCCCGAGCTGGCTGAAAACGCAAACAAGACGCCTGTTCTGCAGGCTATGGGAGAGTAAGAATGTCTGAAAAAGTCAAAATCAAAATTAGCCGCAATGTGGTACATCTGCCGGCCATCGCGCTGCGCGGGCTGGTGGTGTTCCCGAACAATGTGGTTCACTTTGAGGTGGGCCGCGCCAAGTCCATCGCGGCGATTGAGGCCGCCATGCGCGCCAACAGCAGCGTGTTCCTTGTGGCCCAGCAGGAGATGGACGTCGAGGAGCCGACCATCCGCGACCTGTACGCCTACGGCGTCATTGCGGAAATCAAGCAGGTGCTGCGCGTCTCTGATGAGCTGGTGAAGGTTCTGGTCGAGGGCAAGACCCGCGCCCGCCTGCTGGAACTGGACGCAGGGGAAAAGTATCTGCAGGCCGCTGTGCGCCCTGTGGCGGTGCGCGGCATTGCCGCTGACAAGCGCACACAGGTGGAGGCCCTGGTCCGCAGCCTGAAGGACTGCTTTGAGGAGTACCTCTCCTACAGTCCGCAGATTTCCAAGGATGTGGTTTACAACATTGTATCCTCCGACTCGCCGCTGTTTTTGAGCGAGTATATGCCCGCCAACCTTCTGTTCAAGTACGAGGACAAGCAGACAATCCTAAACGAATCGACCCTGCTGGGCCGGCTGGAAAAGCTGCTGACGCTGCTGCGGCAGGAGTGCCAGATTCTGGACATTGAGCGCGACTTGGACGATAAGGTCAACGCCCAGATGGACAAGGGCCAGCGGGAATACTATCTGCGTGAGCAGATGCACATCATCAGCGAGGAGCTGGGCGATTCCGAGGACACCCGCGCCGAGGCCGATACATACCGCGAAAAAATCAAGGCGCTGCAGCTTGACGAGGAATCCACCGAGAAGCTGCTGAAGGAGTGCGACCGTCTGGCCCGGATGCAGGGCAGCTCTGCCGAGACCGGCGTGATTCGCAGCTATCTGGATGCCTGCCTGGCGCTGCCGTGGCACACCACCACCGAGGATGATTTGGATCAGGCGCACGCCCGCAAGGTGCTCGACAAGGAGCACTACGGTCTGCAGAAGGTCAAGGAGCGTATTCTGGAGCTGTTGGCCGTGCGCAAGCTGAATCAGGACGTCAAGGGGCAGATTATCTGTCTGGTCGGCCCTCCGGGCGTCGGCAAGACCAGCATTGCCCACTCCATTGCCGAGTGTATGGGCCGTAAGTTTGCCCGCATGAGTCTGGGCGGTGTGCATGACGAGGCGGAAATCCGCGGCCACCGCCGCACCTACATCGGCGCTATGCCGGGCCGCATCATCAGCGCCATCACCACGGCCAAGTCCACGAACCCGGTCATTCTGCTGGATGAAATCGACAAGCTGGCGGGGGACTATAAGGGCGACCCGTCCAGCGCATTGCTGGAGGTACTGGACCCTGAGCAAAACCGCACCTTCAAGGACAACTACCTTGATATTCCGTTCGATTTGAGCGAGGTGCTGTTCATCACAACCGCCAACGATGCCTCCACCATTCCCGGCCCGCTGTATGACCGTATGGATGTCATCGAACTGCCCAGCTACACCCGCACCGAAAAATTCAACATCGCCAAGCGCCATCTGCTGCCCAAGCAGCTGAAAAACAATGGCCTGGAGGGCCGCGTCACCCTGACAAGCAGCGCTCTCTATGCCATCATTGACGGCTACACCCGTGAGGCGGGCGTCCGCAATCTGGAGCGTACCATCACCTCGGTGCTGCGCAAGTGCGCCCAGAAGATTGCCGCAGGCGAGGAGGAAAAGGTCAGCGTCTCGGCCGCTGCGGTCAAGGCGCTGCTGGGCCCCGAGAAGGTCAAGCCGACCTTTATCTCCCGCAAGGACGCTGTCGGCATTGCCAACGGTCTGGCATGGACCAGCGTGGGCGGTGAAATGCTGCCTGTGGAGGTGGCCGTTATCCCGAACGGCAGCGGTAAAATTGAAATCACCGGCAGCCTCGGCGATGTCATGAAGGAAAGCGCCCAGCTGGCTGTGACCTATGCCCGGGTCCATGCCGAGGAATACGGCATCCCGGCGGATAAGTTCAAAAATACCGATTTGCACATCCACGCCCCCGAGGGTGCTGTGCCCAAGGACGGCCCCTCCGCGGGCGTCACGCTGACAACGGCGCTGATTTCCGCGCTGTCCGGCATCCCGGTGCGCCATAATCTGGCCATGACCGGTGAAATCACGCTGCACGGCAACGTTCTGCCCATCGGCGGTCTGAAGGAAAAGAGCATGGCGGCCTTCCGCGAGGGCATTTCCACCGTGCTCATCCCCAAGGACAACGCCAGCGACCTGTATGAGGTGGACGCCGAGGTCAAGGAGAAGGTGTGCTTCATCCCGGTGGGCAATCTGTCCGAGGTGCTGAAGCACGCACTGGTGCGCTCCGGCCGCACACCGGCCCGCGCCGCCCACGGTGTGCCGCAGGCAACCAGCCTTATTGCCAATGAGAACCCCGCCGAGGGCCACAAGGAGCCGACCGCGGTGATGTAAGCCGTGACCTGCACAAAACCTGTATGATAAAAGGAACACCCATGAACTACAACAACAGTGAATTTCTCGCGTCCTACGGTCTGTCCCGCCAGCTGCCGGACAGTGACCGCCCGGAGATCGTCTTTTCCGGACGTTCCAACGTGGGCAAGTCGAGCCTGATTAACAAGCTCTGCAACCGCAGAAAGCTGGCGCGTGTCAGCGCCACGCCGGGAAAAACGGCTACCATCAACTTTTACAGCGTGGACAAGGCCTACTTTGTGGATTTGCCCGGCTATGGCTATGCCAAGGTCTCCAATGCAGAACGTGAGCGCTGGGATGACCTTATCAACAGCTATTTTGAGGCGGACCGCACGGTCTGCCTGCTGGTGCAGCTGCTGGACAGCCGCCACGCCCCCAGCGCGGACGATGTACAGATGCTGGAATATCTGCACTACCATCGGATTCCCTTTGTGGCCGCGCTGACCAAGGGCGATAAGCTGAAAAAGAGCGAGATAGCCGCCCGTACGGAGGAGTTTGAGAAAATCTGCGCGCCCTACGGCTGCCAGAAGGTTGTGCTGACCAGCGCCGAGAACGGCTTGGGCTGTGATGAGCTGCGCACACTTCTCGAGGCCAGTATGGCCCCGCAGATAGAGGAATGACCGATGGCCTACAACGAATTTGCCTATTTCTACGATGAATTCAACGGCGAGGCTGACTATGATGCCCTGTACGGCTATGTGACCGGGGAACTGAAGGCCCACGGCATCACGGATGGTATTCTGGCGGATTTGGGCTGCGGTACCGGGGATTTGACCCTGATGCTGACACAGGCGGGGTATGATGTCATCGGCATTGACCGTTCGGAGGAGATGCTCAGCGTCCTGCGGGAAAAGGCGGACGAGCTCGGTCTGACGGGTCGTCTGCTGCTTCTGAAGCAGGATCTGCTGGAGCTGGATTTGTATGGCACCATCCGTGCGGCGGTGTCCACGTTCGACACCTACAGCCACATCGGCCCACAGGAAAACTTTGAAAAGGCCATCCGCAAGGCGGCCTACTTTATGGAAAAAGGCGGCGTGTTTATCTTTGATTTGAACACGCCCTACAAGCACCAGTGGCGACTCAGCTGTATATCCTGGAATCAAAGCTTTCAACGTAAAGCAGTAGGATAATAGCATTAGCCATACGAATGCATCTCCACTGGTGGAATCATCGGTGGAGGTGCTTTTTTTATACTTTAATTAAATAAAAAAATGACTAAAAATTGCCAGATAATATGTGTGTATTTTAACATTAAAAATATGGAATCACTTGACAGATAGTGTTAAACTATACATAGGCTTATCGGGAGGTAGGAATCATGGCTTCAAAAAGAGATTATTATGAAGTCCTCGGCGTATCAAAGACAGCCACAGACGCTGAGATAAAAAGAGCATATAGAACCCTGGCGAAGAAATACCACCCGGACACGAATCCTGGCGATGCGACGGCTGCAGAGAAGTTTAAGGAGGCCTCTGAGGCCTACGCGGTACTGTCTGATGCCGAGAAGAGGAAGATGTATGATCAGTTTGGAATGGCTGCATTCGATGGCTCCGGTGGAGCCGCCGGTGGTGATCCATTCGGAGGCGGAGGCTTCCACTTTGAGGGTGGAGACTTCGGTGATATGTTTGGCGATATATTTGGCTCGTTCTTTGGCGGCGGTGGCCGCTCACAGAGAGGTGGATTTGGCGGATTCGGTCAGGGAAGCTTCAATGCGCGGGGCAGAGATATGGAGGCAAGTGTCACGGTAGATTTTGATGATGCAGTATATGGTTGCGACAAGACTCTGTCGTTCAATGATGGACGGGGAGGAAGTTCCCAGTTCACTGTACACATTCCGGCGGGTATAGACAACGGCGGTGTGATAAGACTGGCTGGCAAGGGATATCCCGGAACCGGCAAGGGTCAGCCTGGAGATATGCTGCTGAAGGTCAATGTAAGAGACAAGGCAGGTTATGAGAGAAAGGGTCTGGATATATACACCACGGCTCTTGTGCCATTTGACACGGCAGTTCTCGGTGGAGAGATATTGGTCCACACCATGTTCGGTGATGTGAAGTGCAAGATAGCACCGGGTACTCAGTCGGGAAGCAAGATAAGGCTTCGTGGCAAGGGTGTCCAGGCGAGGGGCGGCAATACCCATGGAGATCATTATGTTACCGTGAGAATTGCAGTTCCAAGGAACATTTCACCAGAGGCGAAGGATGCGCTTAAGAAGTTCACAGAGCTTGTGAACAAGGGCTGATAATATTATGTTCACATAGAAACCAGGGCGGAAAGCTCACTTTATGAGCGGTCTGCCCTGGTTTTCTCAGCTAAAGCGGGAGATTCTTGACTTTGCAGACAAAAATACATATAAAGATTACTTAAAACAATTGATTTCAGGAGGGAAAATGTTATTAGATAAAGATATACGAGAACCCCTGTTTGATTTCCTTGAGGAGCGATATGGCAAGGTGCGTATCCTTGAGGAGAAGACCGTCGGGAACTCCCGTGCGGATGTGGTAATGGTCATTCCAGACAAGATAGTGGGAATCGAGATAAAAAGTGATGCGGATACATACACGCGGCTGGAGAGTCAGGTAGCAGACTATGATCTATATTTTGACCAGAATATCGTGGTGGTGGGAAGTACACATGCAGGTCATGTGGCAGAGCATGTACCAGACTACTGGGGGATCATATCTGTTGAAGAATATGATACAGGCATCAAGTCAGATACAGGTGGTAAGCCAGATGCAGAAGGCCTGGAGGCTGGAGTGTCAGACAAGCTGACTCACAAGATCGATTTCTATGTGGTCAGGGAGATGCAGCCTAATCCACGGGCTGATCTGCTTCGTACCATACGTATATTGTGGAGACCGGAGCTTGCACATATCCAGGAGACCTACAGCCTTCCGATGTATAAAGGAAAGAGCAAGGATTTCGTCAGGACGCTTATAGTGGACAGACTTCCGGCGGAGATCGTGCACCATGAGATAAGTGAGATCCTGTTCGAGAGGGATTATGCAGCTATGATAGAGCAGATACAGGAGTTCAGGAAGGCTCAGGCTGCAAAGCGTGGCAAGACGGTCAGGAGAAAGAAAAAGAGATACAGAAGAAAAAAGAGAGATGCATAGAGGTGACAGCATGATAAAGAAGTATACATACGGAAAGCCATTTCAGACAGAATCAGTAGTGGTAGATATCGCAGCAGAAAAAGGACAGCCAGATCACGGCAATATAGACTTAACAGCCGGATTTTCGTACACATTTGGTATTGAGGACAGTGATATAGTGTATGGCCTTGGCGAGGCGAACAGAGGAATCAACAAGAGAGGCTACAAGTACATAAGCAACAATGCAGACAATCCGCATCATCACGAGGATGTATACTCACTGTATGCATCACACAACTTTATTATAATTTCTGGAGCGCAGACATTTGGCCTGTATTTTGACTATCCATCCACGATCACATTTGACGTGGGATATACGAAGTGCGATGAGCTGCATATTTTCTGTGACAGCGCAGATCTGGATATCTATGTGATAACAGGTGACAGCCCATATGATATCACAAAGCAGTTCAGGAAGATGATCGGAAGAAGTTATATCCCGCCAAAGTTTGCATTTGGATTTGGACAGAGCCGCTGGGGATACAAGACACCGGAGGACTTTGAGACGGTGGCGAGAAAATACAGAGAGAACCACATCCCGATCGATATGGTCTACATGGATATAGATTATATGGACAGCTATAAGGATTTCACCATAAATGACGACTTTGGCGATTTTTCGGAGTATGTGGAGAATCTGAAAAAGGATAATATACGCCTGATCCCGATCATCGATGCCGGAGTAAAGATTGAGGAAGGTTACGATGTGTATGAGGAGGGCGTGGCAAATAACTACTTCTGTAAGAGAGCAGATGGAAGTGATTTCGTTGCGGCGGTATGGCCGGGATATACGCATTTCCCTGATGTGCTGAACCCTGAGGCGAGACGATGGTTCGGTGCAAAATACAAGATCCTCACGGATGCAGGTATAGAGGGCTTCTGGAATGACATGAATGAGCCGGCGATCTTCTTCACCCCGGAGGGCGTGAGCGAGCTGAAGAAAGCTATGAAGAAGTTCATTGAGAAGGACGAGACTGTGGACGATGTCTGGGGCATCTCGGGTATGGCGGCAGGTGTTGCCAACAATCCGAAGGATTACGCATCTATGTATCACAATGTGGATGGGGAGATGGTGCGTCACGACAAGGTTCACAACCTCTTTGGATATAACATGACAAGGGCGGCAGGCGAGGCGCTTCGCGAGATCTCACCGGATGAGAGACGACTTTTGTTCTCCAGATCGTCTTATATAGGGATGCATCGTTATGGCGGCGTCTGGATGGGCGATAACAAATCGTGGTGGTCACACATCCTGCTCAACATCAAGATGCTTCCGTCCATGAATATGTGCGGTTTTCTGTATACGGGCGCGGATCTCGGCGGATTTGGCTGTGATACTTCAAGGGATCTTCTTCTCAGATGGCTCGCACTCGGTGTGTTCACTCCGCTCATGCGTGACCATTCTTGTGAGGGCACAAGAAATCAGGAGTGCTATCAGTTTGAGCATATAGAAGATTTCAGGAATGTGATCGGTGTCCGTTACCGACTGCTTCCATATATATATAGCGAGTACATGAAGGCTGCCTTGATGGACGACATGATGTTCAAGCCGCTGGCATTTGAATATCCAGATGACAGGATCGCGGCTCATGTTGAGGATCAGCTCATGCTTGGAAATGAGATCATGATCGCACCGGTTTACACGCAGAATGCCATCGGAAGATATGTGTATCTGCCAGAGAATATGTTGCTTGTAAGATTTACGGCAGATGGCAGCGCCACGCAGACGGAGATGCCTGCGGGACATCACTTCGTGGAGGTTCCGGAAAATGAGGTCATCTTGTTTGTAAGAAGCGGCAAATGTATACCTGTCGTGGATGTGGCGGAGTGCGTTGCTGATATTGACAAGACTACAATGCAGCTGATCGGCTATAAGAACAGCAGCTATATGCTGTACGATGATGATGGTTATACAAGGGAGTATGATCTGGAGAAGAATTGTGCGCTCTTATTTAAATAGGATGCATGGCAAGGGATAAGCTGGCAGAGGCCTGGTTAATATATAAGATTTCCTAATAGACATCAGAAAATATAATACCAGATAATATAACATTAGAGAATATACAAGGAAGAGAAGACATGAAGAACGTAAAAATAATAGCATCCGACATGGATCACACACTGCTTATGGAGAATGGAAAACTCCCGGATGGTTTCTTTGATTACATTGACAGGCTGGATGAGAAGGGGATTCGTTTTGTTGTAGCCAGCGGAAGACCCATGTACACCCTGAGGGACATGTTCGGAGACAAGATGGATAAGATGGTGGTCATCGGTGATAACGGTGCGGCTATTTCCAATTGCGGCAAGATCATATACAAGAGCCTGATGGATGTGGAAGAGTACCAGAGTATGATACGATTTGTGGAGGACGAGACGGATGGTGTTGCTGTATTGTGTGCTCTATCCGGAGCATATGTCCTGAAAAAATACGAGAAGTATGCGAAGTTTTTCAAAGCATTTCTCAGTAATCTTATGTTTGTTGATGATATGAGAAGCCTTGACGTCGAGTCCAATAAGTTTACGATATTTGCTCCGGATAAGGATGCCGCTGTGAAGTACAAAGAGATCTATACGCCACGTTTTGGAGATAACTTCTCAGTCACTGTGGGCGGAAGAGAATGGATCGACATCATGAATAAAGGTATCAATAAGGGAATGGCCATGAGAAAGATCGGAGAACTTCTTGGTATCGATACCAGTGAGATGATGGCATTCGGAGACAACTTCAACGATGCGGAGATGCTGAAGACGGTATACTACAGCTATATCGTGGCAAATGCGCAGCCTGGCATGGAGAAGTTTGCAAGATTCCGCGCCCCATCCAATGAGGAGCGTGGAGTGCTCCAGGTTATGGAGCAGGTGCTGGCAGCCAACTTGTAGGCGAAGTATAGAAACAGACATAAATAATGGAAAGAAATCAAAGGCTCAGTCTCTTATTAACAGTGGCTGGGCCTTTTATTGATAATGTAAGCAGTGACCACTAAATCTTAATATTAAACGTAATAAGATTGTAAGATGTGGATGTTAGAATAAAATCATCAGATAGAACAGACAAGAAAATGAAAAGGAAGAGGTATCATGAATATATTATCAACCCATAATCTTACAAAGACATACGGAACAGGAGACAATGTCGTGCATGCGCTTACAGATGTGTCACTTGATATTGAAGAGGGAAAATTTGTATCTATCATAGGCAGTTCGGGAAGTGGAAAGTCAACACTTCTAAATCTCTTAGGAGGTCTCGACAGGCCAACATCAGGAGATGTTATACTGGACGGCAAAGCTATTTTTGAAATGGACGATGAGGCACTTACGATATTCAGAAGACGAAAGATAGGATTTGTTTTCCAGAATTACAATCTGGTGCCGATATTAAATGTGTACGAGAATATAGTGCTTCCGATCGAGCTGGATGGAACGAAGATAGACACTGCGTATGTAGATAAAATTATGGATGTGCTCGGCTTATCGGAAAAGAAATTTTCTATGCCGAACCAGCTGTCAGGAGGGCAGCAGCAGAGGGTTGCGATAGCCAGAGCGCTGGCAGCAAAACCTTCTATCATATTGGCTGATGAGCCGACAGGCAATCTGGACAGCAGACATCCGGTAATCGTGGATTATTTCTATCATGAG
>OGYE01001410.1_pt1 | contig 15618 bp, 15 predicted proteins | sample 1576471 | NCBI WGS metagenome assembly OGYE01 (sample SAMEA3541532, study PRJEB24748) | human gut metagenome | biome: human gut; feature: human-associated habitat; material: faeces | place: China | collected 2012
GAGTTTGGCGGAGCCGACGAGGATGCCCTTTCATCAATCGGAAACTACATGAAGTAGGAGAATCCTATAAACTCTTAACTTTTAACTTTCAACTATATTAAAAGTCTTCTGTAATATACCCCTTTGGCAACTGGCGACAGTTATACTGGCTCGCCATAATCTCACCATAGGCTCCGGCTGAGCGGAGGGCGATGAGGTCGCCGCGATGGGCTTTATTGATGTCGACAGCCTTGCCGAAGACATCGCTTGATTCGCAGATTGGACCAACAACGTCGTAAGTTTCTACAGGTTCATCGCTTGAGATATTCTCAATCTTATGGTAAGCCTGATAGAGAGCTGGACGGATGAGGTCGGTCATTCCTGCATCCACAATGGCAAACTGCTTGGCTGTGCCCTGCTTGATGTAGAGTGTCTTGGTGATGAGAGAACCCATCTGACCCACTACGGCGCGACCCAACTCAAAGTGAAGCTTCTGACCATCGCGCAACTTCAGTTTCTTTGCGTATGTATCGAAATAATCCTTAAAATCAGGGATTGGCTGTCGGTTTGGATGATTATAGTCAATGCCCAGTCCGCCTCCCACATTGATGTTCTTCACAACGATATGATGCGCTTCAAGTTGGTTCTGAAGTTCGTTGATACGGTTGCAGAGTGCCTCGAAATCACCCATATCGAGAATCTGGCTTCCGATGTGGAAGTGCAGTCCGAGGAACTGGATGTTCTTCATCTTGGCAGCCTCTTCGATTACGGCTTCCATGTCGCGCATGGCAATTCCGAACTTGTTTTCTGCCAGACCTGTTGTGATGTTAGCGTGCGTATGGGCGCCGACATCCGGATTGATGCGGAAACAAACCTGCGCAATCTTATTCTGTTTTTCAGCCAGCTCGTTAATGATTTCCAACTCCGGAATGCTTTCTACATTGAAGCAGAAGATGCCTTTCTCCAATCCGAGGTTGATTTCCCAATCGCTTTTGCCTACACCAGCGTAAACAATCTTGCTGGCTGGGAATCCGGCTTTGATGGCAGCCTGAATTTCTCCTCCGCTCACACAGTCGGCTCCTAAACCAGCCTGACAGATGATATTGAGCACCTTAGGGTTGGCATTTGCCTTTACGGCATAGTGCACTTCAAATCCCTCGTGCTTGCCAGCCTCTTCATTGATGGTTTTCAATGTCTGGCGCAACACATTGGTGTCGTAATAGTAGAACGGAGTCTGTATCTCCTGAAACTTATCTATCGGAAATGTACCTTTCATTTCACTTAATCTTAAATTAATACCTTATTATAGTCAAATCAGAATATCCAATTTATTGTAAATCAGAATATCCAACGAAGAGTGGATAGGAAGCATTACATACGAATTTTTCACTTTTCACTCTTCGTTTTCATTTGCATTACTTCTTCTCGAACAATACGTTGCTCAAGTTCTGCAATGCCTGCTTCTTATCTTTCTCTCTGATGAGGAATGAGATGTTGTAGTTAGAACCACCATAAGAAATCATGCGTACAGGAATGTTCTTCATCGCATCGGTAGCGATGGTCTCGAAGCCAACGTTGCTCCAGTCCAAATCACCTACAACGCAGATAATACACATATCTGAATCTACAGTTACTGTACCATATTTCTTCAGCTCGTTTACGATGTCGTTAAGATGAGAATCGTTATCAATACTCATGCTGACACCCACCTCAGAAGTGGCAATCATATCAATTGGAGTCTGATAGCTCTCGAAGATTTCGAATACCTTGCGGAGGAAACCTGTAGCGAGCAACATGCGGCTACTCTTGATCTTGATGGCTGTGATGTTGTCCTTGGCAGCAACAGCCTTGATCTTGCCGCGTACGATGACATTGTCGATGATTGTACCGTCGGCCTTAGGATCCATGGTGTTCTTCAAGCGTACAGGGATGCCTGCATACTTAGCTGGCTGAACACAGGTAGGGTGGAGGATCTTGGCACCGAAGTAAGCCAACTCAGCAGCCTCCTCGAAGTTCAACTGGCGGACAGCTTCAGTGTGCTCTACGACACGAGGGTCGTTGTTGTGCATTCCGTCGATGTCGGTCCAGATCTGAATCTCTTCAGCTGGGAGAGCTGCACCGATAAGAGATGCGGTGTAGTCGCTACCGCCACGCTGCAGATTGTCAACCTCGCCATATGCGTTGCGGCAGATGAAGCCCTGAGTGATGTAAATCTGATAGCCCTGGTTCTGCTCCATGATAGCAGCCAACTTCTCCTTGATGTACTGAGGATCTGGTTCTGCGTTTTTGTCAGTTCGCATAAAGTCTAATGCGTTGAGCAATACGGCCTTTACACCCTGTTCCTTCAAGTAGTTTACAACCATGTTGGTGCTCATCATCTCGCCCTGAGCCACGATGCTCTTCTCCTCGAAAGAAGTGAAGAGGTCTTTGGTGAATGAGCGGAGATAGTTGAATTCGCCCTGCAAGAACTCACGAGTCGTATTTTTCATTTCCTCGGTAGAGTAGAGTTCTTCTACATGCTGCATGTATTTTTTCTCCAAGTTGTTGATTACCTCGTTGGCGCCCTCTGGATTCTTCTTGTAAAGATAGTCAGAGATCTCAACGAGAGAGTTTGTTGTACCGCTCATCGCAGACAATACGATGAAAGTTGGTTCACCTGATTCTGTAACCAAAGAGGCTACTCCCTTCATGCGCTCTGGTGAGCCTACAGAAGTACCTCCGAATTTCATTACCTTCATAGTCGTAATTTTATTTAATTATTTCACTTAATTATCTTCTCCATCCTCTGTGAGGTCGATGTGGTTGTACTCGTTGGTTACGTCGTAGAGCACACCTTCCTTACAGCGGTAAACGATGCCTGGGAATTTGTCGAGCATCGGGATGTTATGGGTTGTCATCACAACAGCTGTGCCTTGTTTGGTGATGTCTTTCAGCAGACTCACGATGTTGCTGGCTGTCTCTGGGTCGAGATTGCCTGTAGGCTCATCGGCGATGATGATCTTAGGATTGTTGAGAATGGCGCGGGCGATGGCTACACGCTGCTGCTCACCACCTGAGAGCTCATGAGGCATCTTGTCGATTTTATCAATCATGCCTACTTCGTTGAGCACTTCTTCGATGCGCTTATCTCTGTCTTTTTTGTTTTTCCAGCCTGTTGCCTTAAGCACGAATTCAAAGTTCTTGCGAACGGTGCGGTCGTGTAGCAGCTGGAAATCCTGAAAGATGATTCCCAACTCCTTGCGCAGAGCCGGAATCTCCTTTCGCTTTATAGTTTTGAGGTCTCTGCCGAGAATTTCAGCCTTCTCGGTTTCGCCTTCTACAAGGTCTAGTTCGCAATAAAGTGTCTTTAATAGCGAACTTTTACCAGAGCCGACTTTTCCGATAAGGTAGGCGAATTCTCCTTCGTCAATATGGAAATTGATATTCTGGAGCACGCACTTGTCGGCCTGATATATGCTGACGTTCTGATAATCTATTAACATCTTCTATTTTTTTTCTCCTTAATGTTGGTTTGTTATTTCATTTCGCCCTTGCTCTTGGCAACGCGGCGTTTCTTATCCCATTCCGGATCGTGACGCATCTGAAGTTCTTTCACAACATCTTCTATTCTCAAGCCCTTGCTTGTGAGCAGAACGATGAGGTGATAGAGAAGGTCTGAACTCTCGTAAACGAGTTTCTCGTTGTTGCCGTTTGTGGCTTCGATAATAGTTTCAACAGCTTCTTCTCCAACCTTTTGTGCCATTTTATTAACGCCTTTCTTGAAGAGGCTGGTAGTGTAGCTTCCCTCTGGCATTTCTTCGTGGCGCTTGTTGATGAAGTCCTGAAGCTCTGAGAGGAAGAGGATTGGATTGAGCGTGTTCTCTTCTGCCCAGCAGGTGTCTGTACCTTTGTGGCAGGTTGGACCATCTGGGTGAACCTTTACCAGCAAGGTGTCGTTATCGCAGTCGTTCTGAATGCTAACGAGGTTCAGGAAGTTGCCTGATGTTTCACCTTTTGTCCAGAGGCAGTTGCGTGAACGGCTCCAGAATGTTACCTTTTTGGTTGCTATTGTCTTATCGTATGCTTCCTGATTCATGAAGCCAAGCATCAAGACGTTCTTTGTAACTGCGTCTTGGATGATGGCAGGAACCAGTCCGCCTAATTTTTCGAAATCTATTTCCATTTTATCATGTTTTTATTTTCTTACATTGTTATATTCACGTGTCTCAGTATCCTTACGTGTTCTATATTCTCACGTTGATTCCTTCTTCTCTCAGGTATTTCTTGAGGCCAGGAATGGCAATCTCGCCAAAGTGGAACACGCTGGCTGCCAGGGCAGCATCTGCCTTGCCTTGGGTGAACGCATCGCGGAAATGCTCCATCTTTCCAGCACCTCCTGAGGCGATGATAGGAATGCTTACTTCTTCAGCAAGACGGGCGAGAGCCTCGTTTGCGAATCCCTGTTTCACACCGTCATGATCCATACTGGTAAAGAGAATTTCACCGGCACCCCGGTCGGCTACTTCCTTAGCCCAGTCAAACAATCCTAGTTCCACCCGTTCTCTTCCGCCTTTCACATAACAGTGCCAGCCGTCAGAATCGAGACGTGCATCAATGGCGCATACGCAAACCTGTGAGCCATAATGGTTGGCAATTTCATCGATGAGCTCCGGATGTCGGATGGCAGCACTGTTGATGCTAACCTTGTCAGCTCCTGCGTTGAGCAGGCGGTCAACATCTTTGAGTTCATTGATTCCACCTCCCACAGTAAATGGGATATTGATTTCGGCAGCCACGCGGGTTACCATATCCGTAAAGGTTTTGCGCTCTTCGAAACTCGCTGTAATATCGAGGAATACGAGCTCATCGGCTCCAGCATCGCTATAAGCTTTTCCCAGTTCTACCGGGTCACCAGCGCTGCGAAGGTTTACGAAATTGGTTCCCTTTACCGTCTCGCCGTTCTTTACATCAAGACAAGGAACGATTCGTTTAGCTAATCCTTTGTTACTTTGAACTTTGACCATTGAACTTTGAACTTTATGATTACTTAACTCCTAACTATAAACTTTTTGACTGTCAACTATTAACCATTAACAAGTTTGTCAACGTCGATTTTCCCTTCGTAGAAAGCTTTTCCAAATACTACGGCAGGAATTCCTGCAGTTTCCAATGCTTTGATGTCTTCGTTGCAACTCACTCCGCCTGAGGCGATAAGATGCAGTTGAGGATAGGCAGCCATTACTTCTTTGTAGAGTTCTATGGCAGGTCCCTGCAGCGTTCCGTCTTTGCTGATTTCTGTGCAGAGAACATAGCGTACTCCTTTATCGATGTACTTTTTCAGGAAAGGAAGGAGATCTTCAGAAGAATCTTCTTTCCATCCGTTGATAGAAATCTTTCCGTTTCTTACGTCGGCTCCCAGAATCAGGCGGTCAGCTCCATATTTGTCCAGCCATTGCATGAAGAGATTGGGATTAGTGACGGCAATACTGCCCACTGTAACCATGCTTGCTCCCGCAGCAAAAGCTTTCTCAATATCTTCTTCGGTCTTGATTCCGCCACCGAAATCAACCACGAGAGAGGTTTCTTTGGTAATGGTCTTCAACACCGCATCATTTACGATGTGCTTTGACTTGGCTCCATCGAGGTCTACTACATGAAGGCGTTTGAAGCCCATCTGCTCAAACTGTTTTGCAACCTCGGCAGGATTGTCATTGTAAACCTTCTTCTGGTCGTAATCGCCTTTGGTAAGACGAACACACTGGCCATTTATCAAGTCGATAGCTGGAATTAATTCTATCATATTAGTATTTCCTCTTTTATTTTATCTCTAAAAAGTTCTTTAAAATCTGTTCTCCCACTTTTCCGCTCTTTTCCGGATGGAACTGGCAGGTATAGAAATTATCTTTGTGGAGCGATGCGCTATAAGGAAGAATGTATTCTGCCTTGGCAATGGTCTCCTCGCAGAGTGGCACATAATAACTATGTACGAAATAGGAGTAGGGATGAAGCAGCGCATCAGCGATAGACTTGTCTGAGTCAGAATCCATTCTGTTTCCGAACCCCTTATAAAGGTCAGTCTTCAGATCATAGATTTCATTCCATCCCATAGCAGGCACCTTGTCTTCGTGTTTCTGAGGCTGGAATCGCTTTACATCTACATCAAAGATTCCGATGCAATCTACGTCACCTTCTTCCGAATGGCGGCACAAGAGCTGCTGTCCTACACAAATGCCCAGGACGGGTTGCTTCAAGTTCTTGATTACTTGATCAAGCTGATGAGCCTTCAGGTATTCCATTGCTTCTCTTGCCTGGCCTTGTCCTGGGAAGAGAACGCGGTCAGCCTTCTGGAGCATTTCTGCATCATCTGTAAGTACAGGTTCGATGCCTAAACGCTTCATGGCGTTGACTACGGAATAGATATTTCCGGCATTATATTTTACGATTGCTACATCCATAACCTAACGTAATTCATTTCTATTTCTTATTTTTCGATGCAAAGGTACACATTTTCTTTTAATTTAAAGAAATTAAAAGCAAAAAGATTACGAAATATAGTAGATTTCTTTCAGAAAGTTAGAAATATGGCGGGATTTTACGTTTTCGTTAAGTGAAAAAGGAGCTATTAGATGTAAACCAACATCTAATTGCTCCTTTTGAAGTGTTTATTTTGATAATCGAAACTTCTTAGTTTTCTTCTTCACTGTCTGCTGTGCGGAGAATGATAGAAGTTGCTCCGATGGTGAACAGGGTTCCGTCTTCGATAATGCGGCGTTCTCTGTCGCCCAGAATCTCATTGTCAACGAAAGTTCCTGTATAACTTGGTCCATCACGGAGTACATATTTCAATTTGCCTTTCTTGTCGCGGCTAACGTTGATTACGCAATGGTTCATGTCAACGCTTGGGTCTACGGTTTCGATAGGGCAGTTGATTCCGCTGTTCTTCATGTAGCGGCCGATGATGTTGTCGCCTAACTGCAGCGGGATGACCTGTTTGTAAGCGAATACGTTCTCGATGACAACGATAGAGCCGTATCCCTTCTCGTTGGCATTCTCGTCAAGTTTTTCCTCTTTGCGAGTTTCGCGGAGCTTGGAAACTCCCATTCGGATGCCAAACTGCTTATTGCAATTAGGACAAACGAAAACGAGACTCTGACCAGCCTGATACTTGGTCTCATCGAAAGTGATAAAATTATCGCACTTAGGACAACGTACTCTTTTCATATTCTTATTCTTACTTTTCTGTCTATATTCTAATAATGTGTTGTGGAAGTTTCCGATACTCCTTGCTCTTTGTTCTAGCTATAAACTATAAACTCTTAACTATCAACTATTCTTTCACTTTCGTAATCCAGCCGTCAGTAAAAGCATCATAGTTATGTAAGCGGTTGAGAGCAGTATAAGCTTCGCCCTCGGTAGAGTATGTTCCGTATATAACTTTCACATTATTATCCGTAATCAACACTCTGGCTTCCTTGAATCCCTTGTTTTGGAGGAGTTCTGCATAGCTCGCAGCATTGCGCTTGGTAACACGACTTGCCAAAACGATGCTGTAGTAAGAAGAAGCTGTTTGCAATTCATTGTCCTGAGCCATGTTGACAGACTTGGCAGGAATGCTCTCTTCTGCCTGTGATTCTGTACTAAGTACCAGTTCTTGAGGTTGCGCAACTTTATTGATCTCCTTAGGCATGATGCGGTTCAACATACCTGTGTCGATTTGGCTCTTCTGAACGGTTGGGGTTCCCAATGGAGAAGAGTAGGTGAAGAATGCAATGAGAGCGATGCAGGCTGCTGCAATATTGCGCAACCAGCTCTTCTTGATGCTGATGAATTCGGCATTTGATTCTTTTTCGTCTTCATCGTTAACGAACACGGAACTGTTGACAGAGAGTCCGCTCTCCATCTTCTGGTTACTATCCTGATTCTTGACTTCGCTTTCTGTACGATTGTTTTCTACTGTCTTTGCTGGCATTTCAATGATTGAAGCAGCAGAATCTTCAGTCTTCTGAGCCTCTTCTGCAGAAATCTGCGCAAGTGGGAGCATGTTTAAGCCACCCAAGCCATACAACTCAGGTGTAAGGATGCCTGCCTCACATGGTTCGAAGGTGTAGTTTCCGTCTTCGTTCAATATGATGGTGCCAATATCGTTCAGTTCAAATTTGCCTGAATTCTCCAGAGTCTGACGCATCTCTGTCACCTCATCAGCAATGCGGTTCAACGCTTCCGGATAGCTGATGTCGTATGCTTCAACATACGAAAGTGCAAGGAGAGAATCGTTCATCTGGAGCTGTGGGTTAAAGCCAATAGTTCTCAGCGGTGGCAAAAACATGCTGTCTCTGCCATCGTAACGCGCATCTACATGATGAGCCATGAAGCCACCAAATCCTGGGACAATCACGCAATCGTTGCTCAAAAGTAGGATCTCTATATGTCTTTCTAGTCTATTCACGTTTGCAAAGGTAGTGATTTTTTCGGAAATGACCAACAGAAAATAGAGAAAATTTTCGATGAAATCATAAAAAGTCTAATTTGTTTTGTCGTTTCGGGAAAAAGTATTACCTTTGTGCCTAAAATAAATAAGGTATTAATCGATGAAATATACAGAGACAGAAATTGAAGGAGTCTGGCTGATAGAACCTCGGGTATTTGATGATGCTCGCGGCTATTTCTTTGAGGCATGGAAGCAGGCTGAATTCGATGCTCACGTTGGAGAGCATGTGGAGTTTGTGCAAGACAATGAATCAATGTCGGCTCGTGGTGTGCTCAGAGGTTTGCATTATCAGAAAGGTGAATTCTCGCAGGCTAAGTTGGTGCGTGTCATCAAAGGACGCGTGCTGGATGTAGCTGTTGACTTGAGAAAGGGCAGTAAGACTTTCGGTAAATATGTAATGGTTGAACTGAGTGGAGAGAACAAACGTCAGTTTTTCATTCCTCGCGGTTTTGCTCATGGTTTTCTGGTACTGAGTGACGAAGCCATCTTTACTTATAAAGTAGATAATGTTTATGCTCCTGATTACGAAGCCAGTATTCATTGGGATGATCCTACTATCGGAATAAAATGGCCTATTGAAGGAGTTGAGGTGCTTACGTCGGAAAAAGACAGAACCAAGGCAAAGTCTTTCGGAGAGGCTGATTATTTCGAGTAGAATTGGCATTAGCTTTTACCGATTAATTTATTTAAAGAACTCATCATGAAAAAGATAGTTAATTTATGGCTGCTCAGTTGTATCTTGACTCTTGTTGCTTGTGGGCAGAAGGCCGAAAAGCAACAGGAAGTGAAGGAAGATACTGCGGCTAAGAAGATGTTGCAAGGCATTTGGCTGAACGATGACGATGAGGATGATGTGGCGTTCCGCGTAAAAGGCGATACGATTTATTATCCTGATTCAACCAGTCAGCCTGTCTACTTCTACATTGCTGGCGATACGCTTGTAATGAAGGGTGCTAATATTGCAAAATATCCGATCGTAAAACAGGCTGAGCATATTTTCCAGTTTAAAGTGCAGAATGGGGATGTTGTTAAGCTGGTGAAGACGGAAGATAAGTCTTATTTGCAGCAGTTCATCCACAACCATGCTTCCGTGGCGCTGAATCAGAATACGCTGATTAAACGTGATACGGTGGTTGTAAGGGGCGATGAGAAATATCATCTCTACGTACAGGTTAACCCAACAAGTTATAAGGTCTACAAGAGTTCTTATAATGATGATGGTGTTGAGGTAGACAATGTTTATTATGATAATATTGTGAACTTGCATGTTTATCATGGTGCCAACTGTCTGTTCTCTCGTGATTTTCATAAGAAGGATTTCGATAAGCAGGTTCCTGCTTCGTTCTTGAATCAGGCTATATTGAGCGACATCGTATTCAATAAGATAGATGAATCTGGCATTCATTATCTTGCTGTTCTGGCAATGCCTGACAGCAGTTTGAGTTATCAGGTTGAGGTTATCATTTCCTTTGAAGGAAAAATGAGAATGCGGGTTAAGAGCTAAAAAAGAAATAAAAAAGTCGCCCTGAAAGGGAAAGCATTGGATGTAAGATGCTTTTGTCCTTTCAGGGCGATTCTTTTTTATGTGCTTATCCTGGAGGGATAGCTTGGTGGCTCAACTTTTAATTGAAGAATCCCAGCAAAGCTCCGGCTGCAACGGCAGAACCGATGACTCCCGCAACATTTGGTCCCATGGCGTGCATGAGAAGGAAGTTGTGGCGGTCGTATTCCAGGCCCAGGTTGTTGGAGATGCGTGCACTCATTGGTACGGCACTCACTCCGGCGTTTCCGATAAGTGGGTTTAGTTTCTTGCCTTTTGGCAAGAAGAGATTCATCAGCTTTACGAATAATATTCCGCTTGCCGATGCGATGATGAAAGCAAGAGCACCGAGAGCAAAGATCTTGATGGTATTCAATGTCAGAAACTCTGATGCCTGGGTAGAACAGCCTACGGTCAGACCGAGGAGGATGACTACAATGTCATTCAAGCTGCTGCTTGCTGTCTTGGCAAGTCGGGTTGTCTTTCCACTCTCTTTCAGAAGATTTCCGAAGAACAGCATTCCTAGCAATGGCAAACCGGACGGAACGATGAAGGTGGTGAGAAGCAGACCGATGATAGGGAAGAGAATCTTTTCGGTCTGTGAAACCTGACGTGCCGGTTTCATCTTGATGACGCGCTCTTTCTTGGTTGTAAGCAGTCGCATCAAAGGTGGCTGGATTACAGGCACCAGTGCCATGTAAGAGTAGGCGCAAACCGCAATGGCTCCCATGAGGTTCGGACTCAGTTTGCTGCTCAGGAAGATGGCGGTTGGTCCGTCTGCTCCTCCGATAATGGCAATGCCAGCTGCCTGGTTAGGTTCGAATCCCAGAGCCAGTGCAATCATGTAGGCGCCGAAGATTCCAAATTGGGCAGCGGCTCCAATCAGGATGAGCTTCGGGTTGGAAATGAGCGCAGAGAAGTCGGTCATGGCTCCAATGCCCAGGAATACGAGTGGCGGGTACCAGCCCTGTTTCACTCCCTGGTAGAAGATGTTCAGAACGGAGTTGTCTTCGTATAAACCTATTTCGAGTCCTGCATCGGCACGGAATGGAATGTTGCCAAGAATGATTCCTAATCCGATAGGAACCAGGAGCAGCGGCTCAAAATCTTTCTTGATGGCGAGCCAGATAAAGAGTGCTCCCACCAGAATCATGATGAGGTTTCCTGCCGAGGCGTTGGCAAAGCCTGTAAAGGTAAGAAACTCATTGAAGTTTTGTATGATGAAATCCATAATTTACTTTGAACTTTGAAAGTTAGACATTGATTTACTTTGAACTTTGAAAGTTGAACATTGAACTTTATGATTAGTCTTTTGATTGGAAAAGAAATCATTAGCTTTTTGTCTAAACAGCTTATTACGCGATTGTAACAAGCGTGTCTCCTTCCATTACTGCGTCTCCCTTGTTCACGTTGATGCTGGTAATGGTTCCCGAAGTTTCTGCATCGATGTTGTTCTGCATCTTCATGGCTTCGAGAACGACAACAGTATCGCCTGTGTTCACCTTGTCACCGACTTTCACCTTGATTTCGTTGATAGTGCCAGGCAGAGGGGCTACCACAGGCTTGCCAGAGGCAGCGGCTGCCGCAGGTTTGGTGGTTGTTGCGGAACTTGCGTTTGTTGCAGAAGAAGAACTGTTGAATTCTTCACTCTTCACAATTCTCTCTTCACTTAACTTAACTTTCTGCTTACTGCTCTTAACCGGCTGTTTCATTTCCACTTCGAATGGAATTCCATTCACGGTTACATTGGCGATATTGCCTTCAATATCCTGTATTTCAACGACGTAATCTACGCCTTTAACCTTATATTCGTACTTTGCCATAGTTTCTATATTTTAACGTTGTTATTGTTGTTGTTGAATTTCGGAGCATTCCATCTGGTCTGTTTTGGCTTGATGGTGATAATGCCTGATTCTACATCGTGAACATCTTCCAGATATTCCTGTAGTGCAAGGGAGATGACTGCCATGTAAATCTCCTTATCAATACCCTTGGTTTCTAAACCATCTTTCAGAATCACGTTGGTCTTATGACTGAGGTCTTGAGTAACCTCGATGGTCTTCTTTCCTGTCTTATATAATAAGGTGGCGTGCTTCTCAGTAGCACGGGCGATGCGCTGTTTATGTTTCATGTAGGCTCCGAAAACCCAGAACACGATGAAGAGGAGAGCAAGGCAAGCAAATACGATTCCCATTGAAAGTACGGCGATTCCTATTCCGTATGGGTCGCTTTTCTTCAATTGCTGGGCTTTACTCAAACCTGTGTTTTGAGGCAGATAGCCTGGAGTTACTGATCCGGCAATGGCTTTCTCCCATGTCTTGAAGTCCTTACTCAGTTCAAAACTCTCATCGGCAGCCAACACTGGCACGCTTACGGAGTCTATCAGGTCAACGGCATTTCCGTCATAGAGAGCTATCCAGTTGGGCATCTTTTCCTGTAGAATAAGATTGAGATGAAAAGGTCCCGAGTTGGAAGAATTCTTTGCCTTTCTTGGTTGTCCGTTCCTGCCATCCTGGTACCAGGAACTGCTGTCGAAGATAACGATGCTCTTCTTGCCTCCCAGTGTGGTTCGTGGTTCATTGTTAGGCAATGGACACATCAGCTGTCGGCGAGCTTCAGGCGACATTTTCTTGTCGAGAACCCTTCGGTCGGTGGTTAGGAACATACCGCGTACATTATACGTGGTAAAGGAGGAATTGCTCAATTCCACCCATGGTTTGTGCTGCCCGTACTCATCTACAAGATTGGTACGGTTGTCGGTCATCACCTCCGTAATACGGATACTTTTGGCTCCTTGACTCCAAGCGGGCAAGGACGTGATGACTAGCATGGTTATCAGAAATCCCAATTTCTTCATACGCTTACTAACGTTTATAGGGTTATTGTTTCATGTTCCGAAAAAAAACTGCATCATGTAGGAACTGTTGCTGTTCCTAGAAGATTCATTAGGTTTTGTTTCTTGTGCTCAAAGGTACGAAGAATTTCTGAAAAGACAACAAAAAAGGTGCACAATTTTTTATCTTTGTGCACCTCTTTTATAATTTATAACTATTTCCAGTTGTTTTGTTAACTTTTGTAAGTCTTACGCTCCGCAGAAGAACAGCACCACTATCTGGGCTGTAAAGATACGGAGGAACATGCTCAATGGATAAACCGTAGAGTATCCTACAGCTGGAGCCTCTTTAGAGCAAGAAGCATTTGCATAAGCCAATGCAGGAGGGTCTGTGTAAGTACCGGCGAGCATACCCATGATGGTGAAGTAGTTGAATTTAAACTTCAGGCGGGCAATCGTACCGATGATGAGGATAGGAATAACGGTGATGAGGAAACCGCATCCCACATATTTCAAACCGTCACCCTGTACTACTGTGTCCCAGAATCCGGCACCAGCCTTGATTCCCACACTCGCCAGGAAGAGTACAAGTCCTATTTCTCGCAGCATCATATTAGCCGAAGTCGTCGTATAAGTTACCAGCTTCATGCGATAGCCGAAACGGCCGATGAGGATGGCGATGATAAGCGGACCTCCGGCAATACCCAACTTCAAAGGCACCGGCATTCCCGGAATGGCAAATGGGAGAGAACCGAAGATAATACCTACCATAATGCCTACGAAGATAGTGGCAATGTTAGGCGCATCGAGGCGCTTTACAGAGTTACCCATGATTTCAGCCACACGGTTCACATTCTCTTCAGGACCTACAACCAGAATCTTATCACCTACGTGGAAGTGGTGGTTTCTGCCTGCAAATATGTCCATTCCCTGACGGGAAATACGGGTTACGTTAACGCCGTATACGCTGGAGAAGTGCATCTTACCCAGGGTCTTACCATTCATTTCTGGACGGGTAACGATGATGCGGCGAGAAACAAAGTGCTGTACTTCATCCTTTTCGCGGTCCCATTCAGCCTCAACCTCTGGTCCGATGAAAGCCTTGATGGCTTCAGCATCAGCCTCTGCACATACAACGAGCAATTCATCTCCAACCTCAAACTTAGTCTTGCTGTTAGGAATGCTCACCTCGCCATTGTGGAGCAGTCGTGAACATACAATGTCACGGTTCAAGAATTCTGAAACTTCTCTCAGCGTTCTGCCTGTAATATAAGCATTTTCCACGCGCAAGTGCATGTTGTGGGCCTTAGCGTGTGGGTTGGCAGCATCTTCTTCGTTAAGCTGTTCTTCCTCATCAGCAGTATTAATCTTACAGATGTACTTGATAAGGATAGTAGCACCGATAATGCCTACTACACCAAGAGGATAAGCACAAGCATAACCGTTGGCAATACTTGGAGCACCATTAGGGAAGACGCTGAGCAAAGCCTCGTTGGCAGCACCAAGACCCGGAGTATTGGTAACCGCACCATAGAGTGTACCTACCATCATAGGCAAGTTGTTAGGGTTGCTCGTATCAAAGAAGAGATAATAGCAACCAAACATCACGAGGATGTTGAGTAAAATAGCGCTAGCCGAAAGCATGTTGAGCGTAACACCACCTTTCTTGAAACTCTCGAAGAAACCAGGTCCTACCTGGAGACCAATCATAAAGACGAAGAGGATCAATCCGAAGTCTTGCACGAATGTGAGAATTTCCTTTGGACCGGTGAAGTCAACGTGGCCAGCCAAAATACCTGCGAAGAGTACGAAGGTGACGCCTAACGAAATGCCGCCAATCTTTATCTTTCCGAGGTAAACACCAATAGCTATCACGATAGCGTAGAGTAGGGCGATGTGAGCCACCGACTCGGTATTGGTGAAGAGATTAACAATCCAATCCATGTATTCGTTTTAAAATCAGAAAATTATATTTCTTGTAGTTTACCAAATAATTTTAGAATTTATGTTTTCTGTTGCTTGTTTTAATTGAAAGTTACAGTTCTGTTTATAGAGAGAATCTGTAGATTATTAGGGGATTCAGTTAAAACTGAAAATTGGAGGACATCACATAGGATGCCCTCCAACCTATTTTTCTTGTAAAAAATCAAGCCCTTTTTTCAAATGGCTTTCTTTTAAACATAAGATTACTTCTCGATAGCTGCTACACCTGGCAATACCTTACCCTCGATAGCCTCGAGGAGAGCACCACCACCTGTAGAGATGTAAGATACCTGATCAGCCAAACCGAACTTGTTGATACAAGCTACAGAGTCACCACCACCGATCAATGAGAATGCACCGTTCTTAGTAGCCTCTACGATAGCCTCGCCTACTGCACGTGAGCCATGAGTGAAGTTTTCGAATTCGAATACACCTGTCGGACCATTCCACAAGATAGTCTTAGAGTTTTTGATAACATCTGTGAAGATTTTCTCAGTTTCAGGACCGATATCCAGACCTTCCCAACCATCAGGAATTTGGTCAACCGGACAGAACTTAGTGTTAGCATCGTTAGAGAAAGCGTCAGCAATCTTTGCATCAACAGCCAATACCAAGTTTACACCTTTTGCTTTTGCCTTTTCTATCAGTTCGAGGGCCAGATCCAGTTTGTCATCTTCGCAGATAGAGATACCGATCTTACCACCCATAGCCTTGGTGAAAGTATAAGTCATACCACCGGCAATGATCAGGTTGTCAACCTTGCTCAGCAGATTTTCGATAATTTCAATTTTAGAAGAAACTTTGGAACCACCCATG
>OGYE01001425.1_pt1 | contig 15531 bp, 15 predicted proteins | sample 1576471 | NCBI WGS metagenome assembly OGYE01 (sample SAMEA3541532, study PRJEB24748) | human gut metagenome | biome: human gut; feature: human-associated habitat; material: faeces | place: China | collected 2012
CACAACAAGCGAACCGAATTCGGTATCAGCAATCGCCGAGTATAAAGAAAAAGCAGGTAACTACGGATTTACTATCGAAGCTATAGGCGTTGCCGATCAGGCGTCCGTTACACAGGCTGCCGATACTCTTATAAACAAGAAGGTTGATTGCATCACAAACCTTACCGACAATAATGTTGTAGGCGTTCTTCCGTCAATACTTGAAAAAACCAATGCCGCAGGTATTCCCGTATACGGCAGCGAAATTGAGCAGGTTAAAAAAGGCTGTGTGGCGTCTGCCGGTATCGATTATGTGGAGCTCGGCAAAATGGCAGGTAAGCTTGCCGCTCAAATTTTAAAGGGAGAAGCTAAGGCTTCCGACCTTCCGTACGAAACAGTGACCGAGTACAGCACATATATAAATTCCGACGCAGCAAGCGCTATGGGAATTACCGTTCCGTCGGATGTAGCCGCAAAGGCAATAGAATGTAAATAAGGTAGTGTAAAAAAATGCTGGATCTTATTATAAGCACGTTAACTCAAGGCTTTATATACGCTCTTCTCTCCTTCGGCGTATATATTACATATAAAATATTGGATTTTCCCGATCTCACCGTAGACGGCAGTTTCCCTTTGGGAGCTGCCGTAACGGCTGTTTTACTTGTAAAGGGCGTAAATCCGTATCTCGCTCTTTTAATATCTTTTCTTGTCGGAGCTCTTGCCGGATTTGTCACGGGATTTATCCACGTCCGTTTGAAGGTACGCGACCTGCTTTCGGGTATTATAACAATGACGGCTTTATTTTCAATAAATCTGCAGATAGCCGGTTCGAATCTTTCAATCGCGCGTGAAAAAGATACTATATTTACATCTCCCGCTACAATGTCGGTTTTCGGGTCGATGTCGCTTATTTTAAGAAAACTTATCGTTTCCGCAATTCTGATGATAGTCTGCAAGGTGCTTCTTGACCTTTACTTTAAGACGAAAAACGGCTTTTTGCTTCGCGCGGTAGGCGATAACAGCGTACTTGTAACCTCTCTCTCAAAGGACAAGGGCACAATAAAAATAATCGGACTTGTAATATCGAACGCTCTTGTGGCTCTTTCGGGTGCCGTTGCCTGTCAGGAGCAGCGCTCGTTTTCCGCGACGATGGGAACCGGTCAGATAGTGTTCGGCCTCGCAGCGGTGATTATAGGAACAACGCTTTTCAGGCGCGTAAGCTTTATAAAGGGCACCACCGCCGTAATATTCGGCAGCGTAATTTACAAAGCTTGCATACAAATTGCAATAAGCCTCGGCTTGCCTGCGAATCTTTTGAAGCTTATAACGGCTGTTTTGTTCCTGGCAATACTTGTTCTCGGCAATCTTCAGAAAGGCTCGGTGAAGAAAAATGTTGGAGCTTAAGCATATTTCAAAAATATATAATCCCGGGCTCGTTACGGAGATGTGCCTTTTCGACGATTTTAATTTTACCGTAAATGACGGGGAATTCGTCTCCGTAATAGGCTCAAACGGCAGCGGAAAAACCTCCATGCTGAATATAATATGCGGAAGTATACCCGTAAACGCAGGCGAAGTTCTTATAAACGGCAAGTGCGTGAATAAGAAGAAAGATTTTGAACGCTATGCCTATATCGGCAGAGTGTACCAAAATCCCTCAATGGGCAATTGCCCGAATATGACGATACTCGAAAATATGTCGCTTGCCGACAATAAAGGTAAGCCCTTCGGTTTGTCATTTGCGCTCAATAAAAAACGATATGATTTTTACCGCGAACAGCTTTCGTCGCTCGGTCTCGGACTTGAGGATAAATTGCACGTGAAAATGGGCTCGCTGTCGGGCGGTCAACGTCAGGCGGTTTCACTTGTTATGGCAACGCTGACACCGATAGACTTCCTTATCCTTGATGAGCACACCGCCGCACTTGACCCCAAGACCGCGGAAATAATTATGGAGCTTACCGATAAAGTTGTTAAGCAGAAAAATCTTACGGCTGTTATGGTAACGCATAATCTGCGCTATGCCGTTGAGTACGGCTCGCGCCTTGTTATGATGGACAGGGGCAATATTATACTTGATAAGGCGGGTGAGGATAAAAAGAATACGTCGATAGACGATATTCTCGCAATATTTAATAAGATAAGCATTGAATGCGGAAATTAACATTTTTTATATAAATACGTAAAATACGTATATCAAAGCAGCTTCGAATTTTAAAATCGGCTTCTCAATTAAAAACATATAAAAATGACCGAAAGCAGAGATTATTTTCCGCTTTCGGTCAAAATTTTGGTCGGAGTGAAGGGACTCGAACCCCCGGCATCCTGCTCCCAAACGCATTTATGATGGCACTTTCCGCTGAAAATGGCTTTTTCCGCCCCTTTCCGCTCGGAAAACTGTGCTCTTCGGCACTCTTATCTCCACTGTTTCCGAGTACTCCGAAACAGTAGGTGGTCTGTTATGTGGTCAACAGCAATTTCCGCAGAATAATACACACTACACGCCTCTCGTTATCATGCGAGAGGCGATTGCTTTTTATACGGTTATTATAACTCTGAACAACCCCTAATTCAAGTCAAAATTTGCACCGCAGTAGACAAAGAAAAGGAGATTACGGAAAAGCAAGGAGGAAATAGAAAACTTGCAACAAAAAGTTGAAAAATACTGAAATCGCAGTATTTTTCTGCCGAAAACTGTTGATGTTTGGAGTAGAGTGTGGTATAATAATTTTTAATGATACAATGTACTAACTATAACTATCTATGAGGTGTAATGCAATGGCCGCAAGCTATAAAAAATTGTTCAAGCTTCTGATCGACCGTGATATGAAAAAGAAAGAACTCGCCGAAAAAGCCGGCATCAGCATCGCCACCATCACCAAGATGGGCAAAGACGGTGCAGTAGTTTCCAGCGATGTGCTCGTTAAGATATGTACTGCGCTTGAGTGCACAATGGACGATATTGTCGATATTGTTCCACAAAAATAGTAAAGCCCGTTTTATGGTACATACACGTCTGTATAATTATAATAGCATAACCATGCTTTATGGTGTTTGAAGCTAAATTTACTATGAGTTTGGAGACAAATAAATGGGCAACAAAAATACGAATCTTCAAGTAGCCAAAAGGGCGAAAGATGATGAATTCTATACTACATATGAAACCGTAGAGCAAGAAGTGTTGCATTATGTAGATCAGTTTAAAAATAAAACAGTATTATGTAATTGCGACGATCCGTTTGAATCAAACTTCTGTAGATTTTTTCTAAGAAACTTTAATGTTCTAAAACTCAAAAGGTTGATTTGCACATCATATTATTCTTCAAAAGTAATTGCTACGAAGTTGAGCTTTGATAATCAAGTCAAAGATTCCTTTGATCGTAAAAATGGATATGTTCTTGATGTCACCAAGTTTTGCAATGATAATGCCGAGCTTTCAGATGAGTATATAACTAACTTCTTACTATCACATAAGGTCATTAAAATGTTAAATGGGGATGGAGATTTCAGGAGTAGTGAATGCATTGAATATTTAAAAGAATCTGATATAGTAGTCACAAATCCACCGTTCTCACTATTCAAAGAAATTGTTTCAGAGATAATCAAATACGGAAAAAGTTTCTTGCTCATCGGCAACCAAAATGCATTGACTTATAAAGAGATATTTCCTCTGATTCAAAATAACGAGGTATGGACAGGATATCAATTCGGAGAAATGAAATTCAGAGTACCTCAATCATCTGAACCTCGTGCCACACGCTACTGGGTAGATGAAACAGGGCAGAAATGGCGCAGCTTGGGGAATGCTATGTGGCTAACAAACTTGGATAATGATAGACGTCACGAAGAATTGCCTTTAACTAAAAAATACAGCCCACAAGATCATCCTAAGTATGATACATACGATGCGATCCATGTAAAATCAATAACCGAGATTCCTTATGACTATGCAGGTGCTATGGGAGTTCCAATAACTATTGTAAATAAGTATAACAGCGAACAGTTCGAGATTGTAGGTGAAGCAAATCACGGATCTGATAATGAGTTCGATTTATTTAAGCCTACCATCAACGGAAAAGAAGTATTCAAGAGAATCTTAATTCGCAACAAGAGGTTAATTAAAATGCCAACTAAAGAGTTTAGAATATTAGACCTATTCAGTGGTGCGGGTGGAATGTCTTATGGAATGGAAAAGAATGCACACTTTAAAACAGAAGTAGCACTGGATTATAATCCGCAGGCACTCGAAACATTCAAATATAATATGCCTAATGCAGAGGTTGTTACGGGCGATATCACAGATGACAGGGTTAAAAAGCAGATCATTGAACTGAGCAAAAAGCGAAAGGTCAATATGATAATTGGCGGTCCCCCGTGTCAAGGATTCTCGCTAAAAGGCAAAAAGCTTGGATTAGATGATCCGAGGAACTTTCTGTTCAATGAATATCTCAACATTGTAAGTATATTAAATCCTGAGGTGTTCGTAATCGAAAATGTTAAGGCCCTCCTGTCCACTTCCGCTGGATGGTTCAAAAATCAGATAATAGAGAAAGTTAGACGAATGGGATATCATGTGGAATACGGTGTGCTTACAGCTTCAGACTTTGGTGTTCCTCAGGCAAGACAAAGAGCGATTTTTATATGCTCTAAAAATAAACCCGTAACACTTCCGAAACCTACATGCCATGAAATGGTAACAGTTAGAGATGCTATCTATGATTTGGCATACTTGAATTCTGGCGAGGGCGAATTCGAGCAAGATTATGTTACAGAGCCTACAAGTGATTACCAAAAAGTAATGCGACAAGGTAGTAAGAAGCTGTATAACCACAAGGCATCTAACCATGCAGAAATAGCAATCAGAAAATTACAAATGATTCCGCCTGAATGCGGAAAAGAACATTTACCGCAAGAGTTGACAGGCAATCAACAGTTTAGCGGAACATGGGGAAGATTGAAATGGGATGCTGTTTCTCCCACGATAGACACAAGATTTGATGCATCCTCAAACGGTACGAATAATCATCCATTCTTGCATAGAGCTATCACGCCTCGCGAAGCAGCGAGAATACAATCGTTTGATGATAAGTTCGTATTTATCGGAGCAAAACTATATATTCGTCAACAAATCGGAAATGCAGTGCCTCCCCTTATGGCAAAGGCGATTGCAGATCAAATTTACGACATACTGAGTAAATAATTAACGGGAAGGATATAGGTGCAAATATGAATAACGAAATGGCATATTTGTTAGGAATGATAACAGGAAACGGTGCAGTTCAAAGAGGCCCTTCTGAAACCACCATTGTTATTGAGATTCCTCATAAAAAGTTAGAAACAGAGTTTAATAGAGATGTTGCTCTTTATGTAAAAGCAAGTATCACCGATATGAGGCAAGTGTTAGAGCCTGTATTAGGAACAAGCTTGGTGTTTAATCAAAATCCCAATGTTTCTTTTTTGTCGTTCAGAAAGAGAAACGAAGATTACTTGATGAGAGAAATTATACGCTATATCGGCGGAGCTACGTCGGCGGATAATGTGAGAATCTCACCCGAAGTCTTTTCGTTTACGCTTGATGAAAGAAAACAATTTATTCGTGGTTTTGCGGATGTAACTGGATACATTAGAAGAAGCAACTATTTCTTTGATAAAGAAGCTCACCGTGTTTATTTTGAAATTCCACACAACTGGGGCTTGGTTGTCGATTTTTGTAACATGCTGAAAAGTGTGGATATTCCCGTGCAAAACATCGACTGGGCACATCCTAACATGAGAGATGGTAAGCTTGTAAAATACAATCAGGGAAACCATGATTTTTGGAAGAAAGAACATCAGGTTAAGGTTTGGGCAGTCGAATATGAGCCTATTGGTTTTGCAGTTATACATAAGCAGGAGGCTTTGTCTGCTTTTGCTAATGAACATAGAGTTTGGTTGCAAGAACAAGGAAAGAATCCCGAAGATGTAACGCATAGATATTATTGGGATTCAAATGGCAAGGTCAAGGCTAAACCTCGTCATCCTGGAGAAATGGATACATTCTTGCCTGCTGAAATCAGAGGCATACACTTTGATTCTTGGAAAGATATTGCTAAAAAACTTGGATATAGCGAGGAGTCGTAATGTTAGAGGAAAAATTATATGAACCTATGAGAGCTTGGCTCGAACAGTATCTTCGCGATAAATATAAAAATGCGGAGATTATAACTGTTGATTCACATAGTGAGAGATTAGATAGAGTACTAGCTAAGTATGATGTGGTAAACGAGATGGCCAATGATGTTGATATTCAGATCGATGTGCTTGGCATTGTAAAACAACGAAATGCAGTTAAACTGTTTTTTATAGAAGCCAAAAAGACAAGGTTAACATTGCGAGATTTGGGACAATTATGGGCTTATTGCAAATTAGTGGATCCCGAAGAAGCATTTTTGTTAACTTCATCTGATTTGGGAAGCTTGAATAAGCTGCTAAATAGCTTTGGTAGAGAAGATCTCCTTGATTTTGGCGAAGGGAAGAAAATCAAAAAGATGCGAGTGGGCAAATGGGATGTTGTGAAAAACAGCCCCGCCTATCACTCGCTTATCCCAAAGATATAATTGTTAATAAAAAGGAGAAAAACTATGGACAATAACTATTGGAAAAACGCATATCAGACCACATGGGATGAATCATCTAAAAGAGAAAATTTTATGGTTGACTGGATTAAAGACAACGCTGGGCTTACAGCAGAAATCATTGGGCTTGGTGCTGGTACAAGTGATTTTATAGATGGCAGTGCAAGTGAAAATGGGTATGAAAAAGGAGATGCGGATCTACATATCATTAATACAAACATATACATTGAAGTCACAGGCCCTTTAACAAAAAGTGTATCTGTAAATAGTGCTTTGTGGTTTAGACCCGACAAATTTGAAAATGCCATAAGAAACATGACAAACGGACATGACACATTCTTTGCTCATCACTGCCCATCAGGAGATTTGTGGCGAATAATACATATTGATGATAAACTTGCTCAAAGATATCAAAGACATGAATTTCGTATAGTCACACCTTGGATCAGAGGCCGTCAGGAAAGATATGTTGAAATACCAAGCAATGATCTTTGCATTAAATCGTTGGAGTATTTAAAAGATTATTTGATAGGATAAATATAAACGAGTGATTAATATGGCAATATTAGGCAAAATAGAAAGAATTGATGATTTAAGAACAATATGGCCTCATGAGGCAAGAGATTTTTTAAAATGTCTCGCACAGTAAGAAAACCTTTCTTTGTTGAGTGACAATATAGGTATGGTAATTGATATTTTAAGGAGAGAAGCAATGAAAAAGTTTTTAGCTCAGTTTGAAGAATTTTGTCAAACACCCGGAATAGAATCAGGAAAGGCCCGCTCGTATGCAAATGCAATAGCATATCTGTGTGACTATTTAAACATCTCAACAATAGATGCAAAAACTATTAGCAATATAAGAAGTATAGAAAATGATGTCAACGATAAGAATAGTGCATTATATAAAGACCTATTATTATTTTTGTCAAATCGAGGACAAAAATCATATTTAACCAAAGGGTATATAAAAGCCGCACTAAAATACTTCTTTAAGTTTGTGTGAAATATATGGTCGAAGTAGTAGCTGCACTGATCTGGAACAAAGATGGATTCATGATCTGCCAACGACCTGCGCACAAAGCGAGAGGACTCTTATGGGAGTTTGTTGGCGGTAAAGTCGAGCCCGGTGAGACGAAAGAACAGGCGCTCATCCGTGAGTGTCAGGAAGAACTTGCAGTAACGCTGTCTGTTGGAGATGTTTTTATGGATGTAGTCCACGAATATCCTGACTTGACGGTACATCTGACACTGTTCAATGCTACTATTACCAATGGTGTTCTACAGAAGTTGGAGCACAACAGCATCAAATGGATTGCGCCATGCGAAATCCCAAACTACAAATTCTGCCCGGCAGATGAAGAATTCTTGAAGAATATAATTGAGGCTCATAATGATTAAATAAGTAACACACGATCCGATTTTTCTCGGAGTTAAGTCGGAGGTGGCGACAAAAGAAGATTTGCAAGTGGCACAGGATTTGCTGGATACGTTGATTGCCAACAAGGACAGTTGTTTTGGTATGGCGGCAAATGTGATTGGTGTGCATAAACGGATAATTGTGTTTGATAATGAAGGTACATATGCGACGATGTTCCACCCCGAAATTATCAAAAAGTCATGACCGTATGATACAGAAGAAGGATGCCTTTCCTGCTCGGCGGCACTCGAAAATATAAACGATATCAAATTATAAAAGTGCAATGGAAAACTGCCAAATTTCAAATTCGCATCAAACCTTTACTGGATGGATTACCCAGATAATTCAGTATTAGATAGATCATTGTGATGATATTTTGATGTAAATGATAAAAGTTGATCCAATACTTACAAACGAATTAATTAGGAGATAACATGGCACGGAAGAACGATAAACGCAATCAGCACTATGTTCCAAAATGTTATTTAAGAAACTTTTCAGATAATGATGAGTTTATTGCAACATTTATGCATTCAAAAAATAAATTTGTTCAAAATGCTAGTCTTAATAGTGTTGCTTTCCGAGAATACTTGTACGGAAAAGATTTGGTTATTGAAAATATCTTTGAAAAACTTGAGGGAAAATGGGCAGAAGCTTTTAAAGCAATTATAAGCAACAAAGATGTTTCGGAAAAAGAGGCAGCAGAAATTGTTTACCAAATAATGTCTTTTATAGCCTTCCAAAACTCAAGAACGCTAAGAGTATATGATACTCTAAAAAAATTCGGGGATTTTTTAACTAAATTCACTTATGAGCACTCTGCTTCAGATGATTCGGCAAAAGAACTTTTGCAAAGATATCTGCCGAATGGTTATAATCCCATGGAAGCACCATTTAATACAAGTATTAGTACTATTGAAACATTTAAGGATTTATCACCGCTTTTAATAGAAAACAAGTCCGCTGTTGATTTTATTACATCAGATAATCCTGTAGTATTGTACAATAAGTTCCTTGTTGATCGTGGTTATGAGGGAAATTACGGATTAAGTGCAATTGGCCTTTGTATCTTTTTGCCATTATCTCCAAAAATCTGTATATGCCTTTTTGATCCTAAAATCTATTTTTCAACAAACAATGAAATGGTTTGTGGTATATGCGAAGAAACCGTACAAGAATTGAATAAATTATTTTGTAGAAACGCATATGAATTTATTTTCTTCACTAAAAGACATTCGATGGAATATGCCTTAGAACTTGACCATTTTTTTGTTGATAAACTTGAGTCGAAAACCTCTTTAGTTCAATCAAATATTGGGCCTACAATTCATTTGATGAGTCCAAGTATATTGGAACATTACGATATGCCTTTTATAACCATTCGAAAAAATTCAAAAAGAGTCAGTGTTCCTCGGTTGGGTCCGGCACCTCAACGGTTTTTTAGGAAAACTGTAGTTCGTTAGGGGCGAATAATATGAACGCGGATTTAGAAAAGTTGGAATTTATCAAAACAATATTTGAACGAATTCCTCAAAATTCAAGCAAAGAAATTGCCAAGCAAGAGGTTTTGAGTTTTCTCTTGGCGCATGTAGAAAATGGTAGATTATATAAATACCGAGCTTGTAATAAGAACTCATTTTCCAATTTGAAGGAAGGAACTTTGCACTGTGCATTACCCAGTTCTTTCAATGATCCATTTGATTGTCAAGTTGGCATTGACTTTAACTCGTACATATCAGAAAAATTTGGCCAGGAACTTGCTCCTATTGATGCTTTTTTGAATAAGTTCATTCAAGTATATGACGAAAAAATCTCTTTGTCATCATGTACTGAACAGGAAAAGAAAGTGTTTGACAAGTGGTTGAGAAGTAAAAACCTAATGTTGTTTCTTGATGAGCATCGAGGTCGAGATATTACTGAAAGTGAACTTGGTGAAGTTCTATTAAACAATTTTCATATTGTTATAGAAATACTACTCGGCTTTATGGCTGATAGCGAACTCAAGGAACAAATGGCAACTTCGTTGAATATGATGCCTGGATTACTTAAGAATATGTCTCCCGATGGAGTGATGAGAATCGCTGATGAAAATGCCACCTATGAAGATTTCGCACGAAGCTTGGGAGTAAATGAAGATGCTGATGAAATAACGCTTACAAAATTGATGTATCAGTCTCAACACCCCGAAGACGCATTAACAGCCACGAAAATGGATGAGGACCTAGCGCGAGCTAATAAAGAAATGGGACAAGCCATCGATAAAACATTTCGGGTTGGATGTCTATGTACAGATTATAAAAACCGACTTATGTGGTCTCATTATGCCGATGGGCATAAAGGTTTCTGCATAGAATATGACTTTTCATGTGAAACAGAGGAATTATTAGACATACTTATCCTTCCGGTAATTTATTCTAGTGAGCGTCCTAAGTTTCCTTGGAGTGTTGCTTTAGCAGTTGATAAAGATGCAAACGGTGTAAAAGTTGAAGGAGCTCGTGCGATGTTGCGCTCACTTTTAACCAAAGACAACGCATGGTGTTATGAAGATGAATGGAGAATCATTTCATTATGTTCAACAGGTATAGAAAACATAAAAATGCCGCCTGTTTCTTGCATCTATATAGGAGCATTGTGCAATGAAGAGAATAAAGCAAAATTAATAGAAATCGCAAAAGATTTAGATGTTCCGATAAAACAAATGGTTGTTGATCGTGGAGAATATAAGCTTCATGCACAGCCAATTGTATAAACGAACGAAGTAACATTTAGCCTTAAAGGAGAAGTAAAATGTACATAAGCAAAATTCACATTCAAAATTATCGAAACTATAACGATTTTACCATGAGCTTTCATAAAGGGCTAAATGTAATAACAGGAGCAAACAACTCAGGGAAAACAGGATTGTTGTATGCTATTAAACTTCTCAATTCTCCCTCCGATATTTCTGTTGATGACTTTAATAAAAATAATTTATTAAAGTTTAAAGAGTTGTATAGTGAAGATGCCCCCGAAATAGTTATTGAATATTATATTTCTCACAGAATTTGCGAAGATGATACGCAAGACGAAAGTATAGTTCGTTTGTTGCCTTTTTTAGGTGTTAAGGAATTTGTTGAAAACCGAACTGAAACGGATGGGAAAATAGAATATAATATTTCAGCTAAGATCAAAGCAGTATATTCATTAGACGCTAAATATTTGGATGAATATATAAAAACAGTTGCAACTATCAGTCATCTTGACGATTATATATTAGTGCTAGAACGATTCGTTGATAAGTGCTATTCATGGAGTTATACCAATGGCATTAGTGATACGAAGTCCGACCAGAAAAATGCAACTAGCGTCTTTGATATTCGTTTTATTGGAGCCGAACGTACAAGTGAGGAAGTTCGCAAAGAAACTCGTCGTGAAATAGACGCATTCACCAAAGATGCAACGCGTATTGCAGAAATCGATACATTAAAAAAGACAATTTCAACTGAATTAGCTAATATTCTCAGTCCTTCAATAGTAAGACTTTCAAATCTTTTTGAAAACGAACACAATGAGATTGGTTTGGAAAAAGGGAATGTTGCAATTTCATCATCAGTCAAAGCAAATTTTTCAGTATCAGATGCTTATGTAACTGAAGTTAAAGATACGAAAAAAGGATATAATTTACCTTTAAATCATAATGGATTAGGATATAATAATTTAATCAATATTTATATGTTAATTAAATTGACTGAAGTGCAAAAGGGACGAGATTTTCAGATTTTATGCTTAGAAGAGCCGGAAGCACATTTGCATCCGGCAATGCAGTACAAACTTTTCAAATATTTGCGCAATTTGGATATGGAAGGAAGTTTGAACCAACAAATATTTGTCACTACGCATTCGAGTAATATATCTGCTGTTGCCGGAATCGATAATATGTTTATGATTGAGTATGATAGAACTTTAGATATACCGGATTGTACTCAACAAAGTTTAAAAGCACATTTTGAGGACATCGAGGGCGAAACTACGAAGGCTTCTGCTAAAACTCATTTATCTAAGTTTTTAGATGTTACAAGATCTGATATGTTGTTTGCTAATAGGGTTATTTTAGTTGAAGGATTGGCTGAAAAACTTCTTATGCCTCTATTTATGGAGATTTGTAATTGTTCTTATGAAGACGAATATATTTCTATTGTTGAAATTGGTGGAAAGCACTTTGAGCATTTTGTAGAATTGTTCAATGGAAACAATGTACATAAAAAGGTTCTATGTATTACAGACCGAGATTTCAAATGGATAGATAAAGACGGCAAACTTAATAGCCTTGCAGATTATAGTAGCGAGGTACCAAGTCATATATCAAAATTGAACGCACGGTTTGTAATAGATAATTTTTGTATTACTACTCAAAAAGAGGGTGGAAAAACTTTCGAGGACGAATTTTTTCTGTCAAATATCGAAACAGGGATATCAACTGATTTCTTCAAAAAGGTATTATGCGAAAATCTTTTTGATTTTTTTGAGAAACATGGTTTTAACCTGTCTGCTTGGCAAACACATATTGAAGAAATAGATGGTCGATCCAAAAAAGTAATTGAAAAATATATTACTGCGTTTAATGATAGAAAAGATAGTTCTGAAGAGAATAAAGCCTTTTATGAGAACTTGATTTTTGCTGAATTGTTTTTACACTATGCAAGAGACAGAAAGGGTGATATTGCTTTACAAATACTTTCGGATGAAAATCTTGTAAATGAAGTTCACGGAACTAAAATTAAAGTTCCTGCATATATCCAGGAGGGATTGGAATGGCTCTTAAAATAACTTCGGGGGACATTTTGTCGCCAGAACAGTTGACCCAACATTTCAAAATTTTTGCAGGTCCGGGGGCAGGTAAAACACATTTCTTGGTTGAAAACGTGAAGAATATTATTACAAAGAATCCTTTGATAACTGATAGCAAGGCACGCAGAGTGTTATGTATTACATATACTAATGCTGCTGTTGACGAGATAATCAGAAGATTGGATCGATACACAGACTATGTCGAGGCTTACACGATCCATGGGTTTATAATTGAACATATTATTAAACCTTTTCAACAAGATCTCATTGCAATTATGAAATCTGACTTTGATATTTCTGTCGAGCCTAAAGGTGCAATATCCGCACAGGTAGAGGGCTTGGGCATATTGCACGGAGTGGACAAAAATGAGATTTATGAATTCGTTAGGAATACCAATCCTGAAGAATTTAAAAATGATGAATTTGGATATAGTAAAAAGATTATGGGAGACGTTGAAATTGATAATGAAGCATTTATTGCCTCTATTATCGAAGGCAGTGAAATTTCATTGAGATTTAAATCTTCTGATAAAATTAAATCAGAGCATATCGTTCCCTTAAAAAAGTACATTTGGTCAAAAGTGAGAAAATTAACTCATAATGAAATATTGTATTTTGGATATAGGATTTTACAGAATAATCCAACCGCTTTATATTCAATAAGAGTAAGATTTCCATATATTTTTGTGGATGAATTTCAGGATACTAGCCCACTTCAAACATTACTTATAAAAATGATAGGTAAAAAATCTTCTGTTATTGGAGTTATTGGAGATGTTGCGCAATCTATTTATAGTTTTCAAGGTGCCAAACCTTCTGATTTTAATGCTTTTAAAATTAATGAAAATAATGTTATGGAATATGTGATTGATGGCAATAGACGTTCTACAAAAAGTATAGTCAACTTTTGCAATTTCCTGAGACAATCAGATAAAAATGTTATTCAGGAGAATGTCCGTCAATACGATAACATAGAGCAAAAAAATAGTGTTGAATCAAAAAAAGTTCATTTTCTTGTTGGAGATACCGATGAAATAAGAGCAGTAATTGACTCTGTTATATCAAAGGGTGGAGTTGTTTTAACGCGTACTTGGGCGGCTGCGTTTGACTATATTCAAGGAATCGATGTAGAACAGGTACGGTTGTTAAAAACAATCTATAATAGCTATTATAATACACCCATAAAATTAAGAGATGAAATTGTGGAACACAATAATGTGACATGGGTAAGAGCATTTAGCTTTATTTTCAACTTATGGAAGAGTCACATATCGGGATCATTTATTGATATGATTCGGGCTTTGAAAATAATTGATGAGATTGATTTGGCAAAAATAACACCTAAAGTCATTTATAAACTAGACAGTCTCGCTTCTGAGGTTTTTAATCATATTACTCCTGATTCAAATACTTGCGAAATAATCAAGAGGTATAATGATAAAATCGCCGAGGAAACTTATGCAGAATTAACTGAATGCACCAAGAATGGTATTGCTCTTACTGTTCAAATATTTGATGAACAAGAACGAGATGCCTTAATTAGTGCTGTATCTCAACTGCACTGGGATACGTCATATAAATTGTTTACTGAAGTGTTCTCTGAAGATAGTAAATATATGACGGTACATCAGGCAAAAGGTCTTGAATGGGAACAGGTTATTGTCAGTATAACACCAGGTAAGTTCGATGGAATCACTCTTGAAAAAATGTATTCTGATCCCAAACTTATGGAAGAAAATGCGGCTAATGAATTTGTTCGAATGTATTATGTAGCGTGCAGTAGAGCCAAAGAGGATCTCTATATTCATATACCTAAAAAGGAATTACAAGGAGTAATAAAAAGTAGTTTGTCTAAGTTTATCGATGGTTCAGGTCTTTTAATTGAATATGAATTCGTGTAAAAATTTATACTAATAATAAACTTATCTCTGGACTTCTGCGCCTTTCTGTGGTACTGTTGTGTATTGCAAAGGAGGTGCGGATATGGCACAGATGAGTTTAGAAGAATTGTACCGCGGAGAAAGTGCGGGAGAAAAGTACGGTATCTTGGGAGAAGTTATGAAAGACTTTCTCCAAAATGGGCGTCCGTCGGAGTACGATGAACGGACTTGGCTTGAAATGCTGCTTGTAAAGCATGCGCTGATTGTAGCAGAGAAAATGAAAAATGAGGGCGACACGGTGTCGGGTTTGACCGATGACATGCCGCCCTCTTCTTATGTGAGGTAGGATGAGCATGACAACACTTGAAGATCTGTATTACAGAAACATCGCTCCGTACGAGCGGTACATAAAGCACGGCTCAAGGGAAGAAAAAATTCTGAAACTGCTCTGCCGGAATGAGGAAAGCCTTACTAAAAATCTGAATAACCGACAGAAAGAAATATTTAACAAATTCACCGACTGCCAAAAGGAAGTGAGCGACATCACAACCAGTCAGGCTTTTGCCGACGGGTTCAGTTTGGCAGTGCAGATTATGGTTGAAGTTATGAGCCACACAGAAACGGAAGAAGAAATGTAATTCTTCTCTGCCGTGGGCGTGGTAAAACACCGCGCCCTTTACCTTTTGCAAAAAATCGTGTAAAATAGGGTTGACTTTGACGTAACGTTATAGTGTATACTCCAATTCGTGAGGTGAAGATATGAAATTGCAGATCAAAGAATTTGCCGTGCTTACCGGCGTCAGCGTGCGCACTC
>OGYE01001427.1_pt1 | contig 15521 bp, 14 predicted proteins | sample 1576471 | NCBI WGS metagenome assembly OGYE01 (sample SAMEA3541532, study PRJEB24748) | human gut metagenome | biome: human gut; feature: human-associated habitat; material: faeces | place: China | collected 2012
TGTCGCGGGACACGAAATCGCACGAGAAAATCTTTATCTTGGAGAGCGCTGACCATAAGCGTGTCCGAGTCATCACCGGAAGTGCGAATATGTCGGCATCGGCGTTTTGTGGCATCCAGCGAGAAAATATCGTTTGCTTCGATGATGAGGCGGCATTTTCGCATTACAAGGTTCTGTTCGAGACCTTCAAGGAGACCTGCTCCGACAATGTCTCCTACAAGGCAGTCGTGAACACCATGAATCAGGAAGATTATCTGAAAGAGAACATCAAAGAAGTGCCCGTCTTCCAATCCATCGAAAAACAGAAGCTCATCTTCTTGGAACAAGCCCAACCTGAGGAAGAGGTCGAATACGAGATAGTCGCCGATGTCAAGAAGATGCAGGAACTCGTCAAACCAATCATGCCGAAAATGCCGGTACAGGCGAATCGTATTGTGGTGGCAGCAGAACCGATGCGCGTTTTTACGAAACGATATACAGAGGTGCGGCGTGTGGCAGCTGAGGCAGTTAAGCAACTCCCGAAACTACATATCGACTATGATGCCGGGACTATGACCTTCAACGACGAGAACATCGACCTCAACCCGAATCTCAGCGAGGTAGCCAAGAACATCAAGAGCATCCAGAAGTTCTTCTCAGGCATGGACTACTTTTACGGCGATGTCGAGCAGGCTAAGAAAGACTACTTTAAGTACATGACCTGGTATCTGGCTACTCCGTTCATGGCGTATCTACGGTATTTTGCATCGAGGAACAACTACGATACCAAGCTGTTCCCGATGTATGGCGTTATATACGGCGACTCAAATGGCGGCAAGACGACCTTTATCAAGTTCCTTGTCAAACTCATGTGCGGTGAGACCGTCAAGATGAACACAACGGAGGATTTCACAGCCACAAGAATCGACGGCCTCAAACGAGTATGTGAGGGACTGCCGCTGAACATCGACGACCTCGCCAAGACCCAGTTCCAGAACCATTCAGAACGGGTAATCAAGAACGATGAATGGGGTATCTCAGATAGGCTCGTGAACTATCCTGCCGTATCTATCACATCGAATAAAATCACTTCTCTGACAAAAGACCTCTCGAAACGTGCTATCATCTGTCGAATCGGTGCTAAAATCGACAACGAGCGCGGTGCCAAGAACTCGAAGCGTGTGAATGAGAGCATGTCGGAGCTGACAACCGCGTTCTATGGCGAATATGTCCGCCGGATGCTTGTTTGCATCGATGAGATGACGACAGAAATGCGTGAGAATGCGAATGGCAAGGAATACTTCCCGGATATCTTCCACGCTTCGTCCAGTGTCATTGCAGATATCTTCGAGGCTTGCGGAATCGATTTGCCGGACTATGTGCGTATCCTGTATTACAATGACTACATGGGTGATGAGAGCATTGGTCGTGCTGCGATTGAGAAAATCGAACTGGCATGGCAGGCAGACCCGAGCAAGTTCAGGGTGGACAAGAAGCAGAACCGACTCATTTATACCTACCCGCAGGATGGACCCTGGTACGAACTGAAATACATTGCAGACGAGCTGCCGAACTCCCTCGAAGCAGAGATTTCCGGCGGCAACCAACTTATCATGAACTACGAGCAGGCACAGGAATTGTTCGGTATCAAGTTTCGGCGCTGGTTGGGAATCTCCAACCTCTAATACTTATGGCAGGTTCTTTTCTGAGCCTGCCTTTTTATTTCGCAAAGATAGTTGCCCATTCGTGCGAATTGCGTACTATGAAGTATACAGGCAAGCGGTACTGCCGCTGAAAACGACTATTGCGAGAAAGGAAAGAGCACTATGAACGAGCAAAATTTCGTTGAAGATACGCAGGATTCTACTGAGGATATTCAGTATCAGGCATATGTGGCACTGGTCGAGGATTTCAAAGAATTCATCGATACGACAGTAAAGGCCGGCAAGGATTCCTATAAGCATGTAGACTTGTTCAACGGCAAGCCTTTAGAGGAGTCCGTGACGCATACTGTGCCGCTGGAAGACGACAAGGCACAATTTCTGGCAGCGGCGTGCATGGACTTGGCAAACTCGACTCTGTGGCTGTACTACCACCAGAATAAGTTCAAGGATACGGAGTTCGCCGAGGTCGTCAACAACAACTATCCGAAATATCAGGTCCGAGTACAGCAGGAGATGAACCAAGAGGGAGGACAGTTTTATCTGCGCAGCTGGTATCCGCTGGCTCAGAAGATTTCTAGAGAGTGCCAGCTGAAAGCATACGAGGGCTATAAGCCCAAGGAGCAGATGACTTATGTGAATGTCTATCTGCTCGTCTATGCTGCCATGAAGTCCCTGAAAAACGGGTCTTTGAGCCGTATCATGGCAAACATCGAACATGACTCCGATAAAATCGGGAATCTTGCTTTCTACTTCTTCACCTACATCCTCGAAGTGTTAGAGAGACCTCTCGGATAAAAGAATTGCCCTGCACATGCCGTTTTGGTGTGTGCAGGGCTCTTTTTGTTTGTAAGAAATGGCACTACTTACTTTTTCGCAGCTACTTCAACCTACCCAAAAAAATTACAAGTGCCCCTTGCACATCCGTGCGGCTTGAGGTATACTATTTACGGAATCAAAAAGAAATATCTTTTGCGAGGACTCCGCTAATGGCGCAGTTCTCGTTTTCTTTTTGCCTGGATTTCGCAGAGCCGTAGAGTACCAGCACTGCAGGCCGCCTGCCGCCAGCCAGCAGGGTACACACCGGAAACACAGCAGAGAGGTTCCGGTGTGGATGCCGGTGCGGGACAATGCTTGTTCAGAACGGAAAACGAAAAATGCTGTCGCCTAGATAATAGGTAGCAGCATTGTATTTTGTCTAGGATAGTCAGAGACTATAGGTTAAGTATCAGACGCGGACGCCCATCTCGTCAGCCTTGTCATCCTCGACAACCAGATAGTAGTACACGTCACCGAACTCTAAGCCCAACTCATCGGCATACTTTTTCAGAGTGTCAGAGAACACTTTCAGGTTAAAGCCATTGCCGGGATGCTCTTTCTGCCATGCTTCGATTTTCCGCTTCGATGCGGCAACACAGGGTCTATCTTCCTTGTCGTCATCGTCAAAGGTGAATCCGTCTACCAGACGGCGGGAAGTATCGTCCGAAGCCTCATTCTGGATGACATAGGCGACGATAGCGGCTTTGCTGTTATAGTCCGAGTTCTCCGCAAAGAAGTCCTCGATGTCGCCATGCCGTACAACAACATTCTCGTAGAAATCCTTGATTTCGCTGTCGGCGTACTCGTTCGTCATGACCTTCTTATGGTTTTTAAGGAACTTGATGAAGGTCTCGTCGCTCAGGTTGTCAGCATAGAATCCGAGTGCATCCACACGAACTTTCACAAGACTGGTCAGGAACTTCTCCATTTTCGCAAAGACATGCTTTGCTGTAAATGCCTTCTTCAGGTTTATGGTATAGTAGAATACCGGGAAGTCTTTAATATCTACACCGCTTTCCCTGAAATTTTCTCCCACTTTGTCGATAGCCTTGCGCAAAAAGGGTGCATACTTGTACAGTGCATCGACATCGGTGATGTAGTCGGTAATGTACAACTCATTGTTTTTGCTGTAGTGTCCCAAGAGCCCGACGGCCACAGAAAGGCGGATGCCACGCTGAAAATTTGTCAAATCGAAAGTAACGGGGTAAATGACATTCGCAACAGTACCGTCCTCAGAATACTCGACGGGAGCCGAGCAGCGATGAATACCGAAAAGGTCATAGCCGTCCTTGTAGATGCCAATGTACTGATTCTCGAGGATGACCAGATTATACAGCGGCAACGCCATCGGAATCTGTGCTTTCAGGAATTCAAGGAAATAATTGACGTTCTCGTGAATCCATGTGTAGTCGTCCACGGTTTCGATGCGTTTCTTAGACTCCACGACATCATCACCCGGAAGCGGCTCATAACCACATGCCTGACGAAGCTCGTTTTCCGTCACGGCATCCGTTGCCTTGGCGATTTTCTTCAAGGTAACCTCGGTAGGCTGAGACTGTGTTTTGCCGTTCGCAAGACGGTTCACATATACGCGGCCGAGATGCGATGTCTGGGAAAACTGCTCCTGTGTCCGCGTACCGATGGCTTTCTTGACGAGCGCCGCCAGCTTATCGGGGTCATATCCCGCATTCTCCTTATCATTATGCTCGGAACTGTCATCCTTGTTCAGCCAGCCGTCAAGAATCGAATAACCGATATCATGCAAGGAAGCATATACATGTCCGTCTAAGTCTTTGGAGGGGGACGGCATGTGTGCGTTGTCTTCAAGGCACTCCACCTTTTTGCACAGGTGTGCGCACTCGCTGGCAACAAGAATGTACGGCGCATTCAACTCTTTTAGCCTTGGAATGCGGTCGTTGCTGTCGCGGAGCAGTTTTGCCAGATATACAATATCTGAAAGCTGGTCAGGAGCCATCTTCTTGAAAACATCTGCACCGAGTTCGATTTCAGTGATGACAGGTAGAGTAACAGAGGCATCGATGTCTTTGGCGTATTGCAGGATAGCATCGACGACAAAGTAGTAGCTATCATATGCCTTGTAATCGATATGGACAATGGTATCCGTTTTCTTTATCGGGACAATCGTACCTTTGCCATCTTTAACTCCATAGAAAGCCGAAACGGATAGAAAATCGTCAAGGACCTTCTCATCAACATGCAATGCCTTGGCAACCATCGGCAGCTGCTTGCGAAGCAGGACAGGGGCGTTCAACTTGACAGAAAACATATAGCGGCTCCTTTCGCGTGTATCATTTTGTAGCTTTGTGTATTATTCTGTAACTATTATACAGGGAGGCAAATAGAATTGCAATAAGAAAAACAACAAAAAGATACAAAAAAATACACGAGGATACAAGAACGAATGGCGCGGGAAGGGGTTCGCCTTGTTTCCGTTCTGGACGAAGCAGTTTGGGATAGGCAACGCGCTGGGAATTCAGCTGCTGCCGCTCGGTAGGGTGCTAACGGGCTGCAGAAAGGAAGGATACAAGCCCGGTGACTGAAAATTTACGTGTTCGGTGCATGGCAGTTGCACATTCGTGCGAATTGGATACAATGGAGAATATAAGGTGATTTAGTATGTATGCCGCAGGGATTCGTTCTCTGCGGCTTGATTTTTCTCGAAAAGAGGTACAAAAGATGCGAAATCGGAAGAAAGCCCAGAAGGTAGCTTCGCTTGTCATGGCGGTCATGATGACTTTGACCTTGGTGCTGGGTACGGTGGTGCCGGTCGTTTTGCAGACGGCAGCAGTTTTCTAAAATCTCATAGTTTGTTCTAGCCCCGCGTGGATGAAATGTCTGCGCGGGGCTTTTTTGTTTTTGTGGAGGAAATCATGGCGGAAAAGAAGCGGCAATATTCACGAGCGCTCGCACAGAAACGGTGTCTGGAAGCGATTGAGCGGGCCATTCTCATCAATAAGAGCGAGGCAGAAAGACCTTTCGTGTTTCAGGTACAGGAATTGGTCGTGTTCGGACCTCTGGTCGATACCGATGCACCCACAGTCCACGGGGTAGATATCCTTGCAACTACGGCGCGGCATCACAGATACCGGAATCGGGACGACGCATTTCACAGCGACAGCGAGGATTTTATCAATAAGTACGCTCCGTTCAGAATCTGTTCGTGGCGGTTCCGGGAAGAGTTCCCGGAAAAGGATATGCTGAACTACCTCAAAGGCCGGCACATGGGTATCGTGACGATGTACGGGCAGCAGGACAGGACCTTGCTCGACGAGGGCAGATTCTTCACCATCATCCGTGACGGCAAGGTTCAGGCTGACCAACTGGATGCTTTGAAGGAACTGTTCCGAGGTAAAGCATGAGCACCGTTACGCTGATGCAGGGAGACTGCTGCGAGAAACTGAACGGGATTCCGGCAAATTCCGTAAATCTCGTCTTAGCGGACCCGCCCTACGGTATTACGCATCAGGCTTGGGATACGGTATTGCCGTTTGAGGATTTCATCATGAAGGACGGGAAGCGACTAAGCCTGACAGAGTTTCTTCTTTCCTGCTACAAGGCGGGAATTTCCTATGCTGATGCAATGTCCGATTGGACCCAAAACAAACAGCAGGGGATTTGGAAGCAGCTGGATAGAATCCTGACCGAAAACGGCGCAGTGATTCTTTTCTCGGCGGGGGCGTACACCAAGACCCTGATGGATGGCAAGACCATTCCGTGGCGGTATAACCTCATCTGGCAGAAAACGTCTCCGGTAGGATTCCTCAACGCGAACCGGATGCCGCTGCGAGCACATGAAGACATTCTGGTGTTTTACAAAAAGCTGCCAACCTACAACCCTCAGAAGACCTCAGGGCATCCAAGGAAAGTCTCAACGGCGGAGCATAAGCGGAACTCCAAGATGACTGAGGATTACGGGAAATACAAGGCAAAGAGCTACGACAGCACCGAGAGATTTCCCACGAGCGTTTTGACATTTGCCACTGATAAGCAGAAATGCGCGGCGCATGGCACACAAAAACCCGTAGCGTTGTGCGAGTGGCTCATCAGGAGTTACACGAACGAGGGCGATACGGTCCTCGATTTCTGCATGGGCAGCGGCTCGACCGGCGTGGCGGCAATAAATACGAATAGAAACTTTATCGGCATCGAAAAGGATGCCGATTTTTTTGTTGTTGCGAAAGAGCGAATCGCCGATGCGGCGCAAAGACGTTGAAGATACCGCTATTTTTTTAAGCACAACGACCAACAAAAAGCATCTTAAACACACGCGTGCGTTCGATAAATGAGCGCGTGTGTTTTTTGTGTATTCCGCGCATTTAACGCTCATTTTTTGTAAATAAGTATCCGATGCGGAGTGATTCCGCATCGGTTTTTATAGGACCAAAAATGAATAAGAACAAAGTATACACGCATGTTTCGCTGTTTTCCGGTGCAGGGGGACTTGATATCGGCTTAGAGCAGGCTGGGTTTCATACGGTATGGGCGAACGACTTCAACCATGATGCCTGTGAGACACATAGGCTGTGGAGTAATGCCACTGTCGTAGAAGGTGATATCGGGAAAGTAGACTACGATACCATCCCGGATTGTGATATTGCTTCCTTTGGCTTCCCGTGCCAGGGTTTCAGCCTGTCGGGACCGAGAAAAATCGATGATAGCCGGAATGTACTCTACCGGCATTGCGTCAAGTTGGTCGAGAAGAAGCAACCAAAGCTGTTTCTTGCTGAGAATGTCAAAGGCTTGCTGACGCTGGGTGGCGGGAAAATCAAGGACGCTATCATCGCAGATTTTGAGAGCAAGGGATATGTGGTGTCCATCAACCTTGTCAATGCTGCGGACTATCATGTCCCGGAAGATAGACAGCGAATCCTCCTTGTGGGCATCCGAAAAGACCTTGCTGAGAAGTATGGCGTAGAGTTCAAGGTTCCTGCACCGTTTGCTGACCGCATCAGTATCCGGCAGGCGTTAGAGAGTTTAGCACCGGCGGCAGAGGATGAAATCTGTAAGGAAGCCTATTCCTCACGCTACATGTCCCGAAACCGGAAACGCGGCTGGGACAGCGTATCGTTCACGATTCCCGCGATGGCTAAGCAAGTGCCTCTCTGGCCTGGGTCGCCTGACATGGTGAAGGTCGGCAAAGACCTTTGGCAGTTCGGTGAGAAAGGTAGTACCAGACGGCTGTCTTATAAAGAAGCAGCCGCTATCCAGACATTCCCGAAAGATATGGTCTTTTGCGGGAATCTAACGAGCAAGTATAAGCAAATCGGGAATGCAGTGCCTTGCGAACTTGCAAGAGTCGTGGGCACGGAACTGTACCGTATCCTGAATAAAATTGAAGAGCAAGAAAGTCATTGCCCGGCATGAGTGATTCGTGCCGGATTTTTTTATTGGAGTCATCATGCCAGAGATAAGGAAATACACCGTCGTTGACCTGTTCGCAGGTGTAGGCGGATTGAGTTACGGGTTTTCAAAAAACGACCGCTTTGAAATCATCTTGGCGAACGAGATGCAAAAGGATATTGCGAAAGCATATTCCCTAAACCACCCTTCGGTCAATATGCTGCAAGGCGACATCAAAAACCTGTCCGAAGATATTCTCCGCCAAGCAATAGGAAACCGTACAGTTGATGTCGTGGTCGGTGGTCCGCCGTGTCAGTCGTACTCTACGCTCGGTAAACGCCAAATGGATGCGCGGGCAAATCTATTCATTGAATACAAGCGCGTTCTCCGCATCCTACATCCGAGAGCCTTCCTGTTTGAGAATGTCAAAGGTATTCTGAGCATGGATGGAGGAGCCCTGTTTGAGCATGTCCGCAAGGAATTCGAGGATATAGGGTACAGCCTCCAATACAAAATCCTCAATGCCGTAGACTACGGTGTACCGCAGCTACGAGAACGGGTCATTCTAGTAGGGTTCTTGGACGACAATCCTTTTCAGTACCCGGAACCTACCCACGGAGAAGGACTACTGCCGTATGTGACGCTGCAAGATGCACTTAAAGACTTGCCTGCGCTCTCGTGCGGGGAGGAAAACACCGTGTATGCCGCTCATCCCGATAACGAGTTTCTTTCATGGGTCCGGCAGAGTGCTACCGATACACTCACGGAGCATAAAGCCCCGAACAACAGCGCCCATCTCCGTAGAATCATGGCGGCGCTCAAAGATGGGCAAGGCAAAGATGATTTGCCGGAAGAACTCAGACCAAAGAGCGGGTTCAAGAACACCTACGCGAAACTCTGGTGGGAGAAGCCCGCCACTACCATCACTCGGAACTTTGCCTGTCCGTCCTCATCAAGATGCATCCATCCGAGAGATTCAAGGGCACTCACGATACGAGAAGGAGCACGGTTGCAGAGTTTTCCCGATAGCTACCAGTTCTACGGCTCGGATTGTCTGAAACGATTAGAAATCGGCAACGCCGTCCCGCCGCTGCTTTCTATGGCATTGGCTGAACAGATGCTGAAAGCACTCAATGCAGAAAAATAACATATCTACAAATTCTCGGCAGAAATAGCCGGGAGTAAGGACTACTCATGAATAACAAAAATGCCGAATGGCAACGAGAATACTACTTGACACATGACAAGTACCGGATGCAGGGGCAAGGGACAGATTGCTATAAGGTCATCAAGAGCCTTACTCGTATCCTGCAGCTGCCTACCATTGCGAAACTTACGACCGACAATGAATCGGTCATCGGTGATTTCCGACTGAACAGCGGCGAGTATGGGCTTGAGCCTTACGATGAGTACGCTATCAAGGTAGATGATACCTACGGCGCATCATTCTATATCCTTGTCCATAGAAGGGCTGATACGACTTTCCTGTGCCCGATTCTCGTAGGCTTTGATGGCGAGAACACTTGCGCCATGGTCAAGCCTACCGATAACTGGCGGATGCGAGAAATGGCGGCATTCGTTGAGCTGAGAAGGGCCGAGAATGAATTTGGCGTGGACGGGCTGATGATGGCGGTGAACACCCGGAATGGGGTATACGGCTACCTTTCCGTTCTGAATAAGTCTGGCAACCTGCTGGAAAAGTGGCTGCGAACCGAGCGCGATTCCCTGCATATACGGAACTCTGTGACGGCTCCGAGTTCAGCGGCGCTGATTCTCCAAATCTGGCTGCATACGATATGTCTCTGGAAGCGGCGGTGTCTGAGTCGGAAGGTTGAGCAGCGCATCGTACACGCGAACGGGAAGCAGGAATCGGTCAAGGATGTCAGAGAATGCCTGAACACCACCAAGCAGACTATCGTGGACCTCAAAAAGGGCATTGTGGTCTATGTGAATGATGGTGGAGGGAAGCGGGCGTTTGCCGGGTTCTGTGTGCTCCAATCTGAGCGCTGCGGGCATTTCCGGCATCTGCAAAGCGGCAGGGTCGTCTATGTACGACCTACGACCGTTCACTACAAAAAGCTGAACCCAGAAAAGGCAATCAGTCAGACTGCCAAGCCGGTAATTTACCGAAACACGGAAGATTTCCTACGCGAGAAGTCCTACCTCGAAAACGATGTGCTCATGATGCTGAAATGCAATGGCATTGAGTATCAGCGGGAAAAGATGTTTCCGTGGATGGGGAAGAAGCGTCTGGATTTTTTCCTGCCGGGCAAGAACATTGCCATTGAGTGTCAGGGTGTGCAGCACTTTTACCCCTATGGCAGCGATGACAAGGATTTTGAGGCACGAAAGCAGCGGGATGCAGACAAGTACAACGAATGCACCGGCAACGGCGTGCAGGTTCTTTATTACATGAGCGAGTTGATTCCGGTGCCTGACGAGATGGCGAGGAAATACCGGTTTGTGACCAGCCTCGATGAGCTGCTGGCGATTCTGAACGATAAATAATTGATTTTGACGCCTCCGATGTTACGGCATCGGGGGTTTTGTTTTTTGGGGGGGATACTATGAGCAAGGGAATGCGTACAGAGGACGAGGTTCGTGACAGTGCCAAGCTGGTTCTTGGCTTCGATAGGAAGGAATCCGGCGTACAGCAGGGAAAGGGGGCAAATCACTACCTTCAACCAACTGGGATTCCGTGGCTGTAATGATAAACCGGATGGCTGGTATCTGCCGGATGACGCCAGCAAACCCGCCATCATTCTGGAGACGAAATCGGAAGCAGAAGGCGTTTCCAAGGAAAAGCATGTCAAGGAACTGTTCAAGAATATCGATGTAGTTGCCAAGAAATACTCCAAGACCATCGGTATTCTTTATAGCGGCAGTGCTATCCGCGTATTCAGAAACAAAATCGAGCTGTCTGATGCGTCCAAGCGTTTGGAAAACAAGGACTACTATATCCGCCTGTGTACGAGCCAGAAACTCGATAGTAACTACATCTTCGAAATCACGCAGAAAATCAACAACAGTCTGCATTTCAAGTTCGGCATGACGGACTTGCAGGACCGGATGATTTTCACGGCTTGCGCCCTTGTCGCCCAGCGCTACAACCCTCAGAACGGTCTTCAAAAACTGAAAGACATGGATTACAGCACCTTCCATAATTGGATTTACAGTGCCCTGTCTAAGGCTCTGGAAGAGGATAAGAAGCAGAATAACAAGCTGGATGTGCTCTTGGAGGAGTATGCCTCTGTCCGTATGTCTATCACGGAGAATCAGGAAGCTATCAACGATTTCATCGACAATGTCTGCCAGATTGCCGACCTCGTCAATTCCGATAACTGGAATGGCGAAGATGTCATGGCTATCTTCTTTAATGAGTTCAACCGTTATCGTGGAAAGGCTCAGGCGGGACAGGTGTTTACCCCTGACCATATTGCATCCTTTATGTACCGACTCATTGATGTGAATATGAATGACCGGGTTCTGGATGCCACCTGTGGTTCCGGCACCTTCCTCGTAAAGAGCATGTGCAATATGATTCGAGAGGCAGGTGGCAGCAATACCAGCAAGGCGAAGCAAATCAAGTCTGAGCAGTTGTTTGGTATCGAGATGTACCGGAAAGTCTACGCTCTGGCCTGTGCCAATATGATGATTCACAAGGACGGCAAGACTAACCTCGTGCAGATGGATGCCACTTCGGCTGAGGCGACTGAATGGATTCGGAAACAGAAAATCACGAAGGCCCTGATGAATCCGCCTTACGAGAGACGATACGGTTGTGCAACAATCGTTGCCAATGTGTTGGACAGCGTGCCTGTCGGTACAAAGTGTGCATTCATTCTTCCTGACAAGAAAATGGAGAAGGAATCCAAGTTGAAAGCCTTGCTGGAACGGCATACTCTGACCACCATCATCAAGTTGCCTGAGAACCTTTTCTTCGGTCTGGGCGTTACTACTTCCATCTTCATTTTTGAAACCGGCAAACCTCAGAATGGGCGCAATATCACGGGCTACTATGTAGCCGATGACGGTCTGGAGACAGTCAAGAACAAGGGCCGGCAGGATGTACATGATAAGTGGCCTGCGCTGGAAGATTACTGGGTCAAGGCAATTCAGGATGACAACGATGACCGGTACAACACTCGCCAGCTTATCAATCCGGATGAACACCTGTCCTATCAGATGCCGGAGAAGCCTTTTGAATTGTACGAGGAAGATTTCATCAAGACCGTGATGGACTACGAGATGTACAAGCGTGGCATCAACGCCAAGGAGTTCGGGGACAAACTGCTGCAGAAGGTGCTCTACGGTTCGACTGTGACCGGCACTGAGGAAGGCACGAACATTCTGGTGGAGAAAGGAGAGGACAATAATGGGGAAGATTGATACTTCCGAATGGAAGGAGTTCCGGGTAGGGGAGCTGTTTGAGGCTTGCCTTTCAAAAGATGATATTCAGCCCAAAGATTTTGTCGAAGGGAAAATTCCGCTTGTATCTTCTGGCAAAGAAAACAATGGCATTATTGCGTTCGTTGAAGATGAGAAAGCACGATTATGGGAAAAGAACACCTTGACTATCGACATGTTTGGAAAAGTGTTTTATCAGGAAAGTCCGTACTTCGCTGTTTCTCATGGACGTGTGAACATCCTGTTGCCCAAAATCAGTATGACAAAAGGGTGTCTGCAGTTTATAGGGTGCGCAATCGAAAAAGTTGCGTCACAGAAATACGCGTTCAATGAAATGTGTACAGGAACCAAAGTTCTGAAGAATAACATCAAACTCCCCTCCACCCCTGACGGAGCCCCCGATTGGGCTTATATGGAATCCTACATGGCAAACCTTGAAACCAAAGTCGCCGACTCGCTGACCATGCTGCAGGCTGCGAAAGATGCGGAGAAGAAAAAGGTGGATACGAGAGAGTGGAGAGAGTTCCGGGTTGGGGAGCTGTTTGACGCAGCTCTATCAAAAGACGACATTCAGCCCAAGGTCATTGTGGAAGGAAATACCCCCCTCGTGTCGTCTGGAAAAGAGAATAATGGGATGATTGCGCTCATTGATAACAAGAATGCCCGTCTTTGGGAAGCAAATACGTTGACCGTAGATATGTTTGGCAAAGTATTTTATCAAGAGCAACCGTATTATGCTGTATCCCATGGTCGAGTTAATATCCTTATGCCTAGAATGCCTATGACTAAACATTGTATGCAGTTTATCGGATGCGCTATTGAGCGAGTAACTTCAGATAAATACGCTTTTTCTGAAATGTGTACGGGGACGAAGTTACTCAAAGATGTCATTTTGCTTCCCAAGGACAAGACCGGTCAGCCTGACTGGGCTTATATGGAAGAGTATATGAGAAAAGTGGAGGAGAAAGCCAAGAATTTACTAAACCATTTTGAAAAGGACAGAAATGGTGTATAATAACTATGGATTATCTAAAATCGGAAGAATATCTGTCGCGAAAAAACACTTGTGAGCAAATCAGAAGAGAAAAATTAGAGATATATGAAAGGAGGTCTTGTAATGTATCCTACTGACTTATGCTGGGAAACCGGTGAGTTTACAGATGATTGCTGTTGCGATTTTTGCGAACATCGTGAAGAGTGCAGTGGCTATGGTAATAATGATGATGACGACGATTGATATGACACAGTAACGAACAAAACCGTAATAAGCGCTTACCATGACATCATAACCACCATCACCCCCAAAAACCATCGTAATCCTTATTCAGCACTCGACGCTGAGACGCTGAGACAGATGCCTGAACCAACCCCAATACATCCGTCCAGAGCGTCTTCGTCCTCACAAAGGATTTTGGTAACTGGGACATTGACTGAATTATTAAAATTGGCCTTGAGTAATTCACAAAGCGTGGTATAATAAGACTATCACAAAAGGTTTTGAGCCTCCCATCGTAATCAGTAGCATGCTGACTGCGGCGGGAGGCTTTTGTTGTTAGGAGTGTAAAATGGGTAAAAAAGAACAGCGATGCCTTGAAGTTGTAAAAAGTGTGTGCAAAGATGACAAAAATTACTATCAGGGTATTTCTGCAGAAGAAAAAGAGGAAATTGTTACTCTAGCAGAAACCGCAAAAGATACAGATGGACTAACTACGAAGTTTCCTGATTTTATTGGCAACAATGGATGGATTGAGCATTTCGAAGTGACGTGTAGTAATAGAACGAGAAAAGGGTATGAAAATAAGATACAGGAAAGCAAAATAAACAAAGCTGTAGAGCAACGAATTGATAAGGCAAAAGAAAAAGAAGAAACGGATTTTTCGTTCTCGGCGTGTTATACGTCTACCAACAATAGTTTGAAAAACTATATAGAATCGCTGGAGGAATGCTGGAAAAAGCATCTCGACAGCCTAAAAAAAGAAAATGAAAGATTGCGCAGTTTACACATAAGTGCTATTCTAATCGAATCAAATGATGATTTACTTAAAGTTGCCAAATTCGAAAACATGCAGCAAGGAATTATAAAACCCGAAAATACTGATTTGCCGTTTGAACTAATATACAATAAGAATATTCTTGATTTTATTTATCAGTATAAGGGTATAATTAAGTATGTAATATTCAAAAACAATTACTGCGTTCGAGTGTTAAAAGTCGATAGTATACCAATTATTATCGATTCGACCGATTGGAGTAAACTATATGTTTACTCAGTACCTGGCATAGTTAAACGTAGCGTTTGTTGTATAAGCTTAATGGATTGCTAAAATCATCACAGCATGGTATAATATACTTATTATAAAGGTAGTACCAGAAAACCAAACAAATCCCATCATGAAAGGAGCCATACCATGTCCACACTCAAAAACGGCGAGTTCGGCATCGACTTGGACAAGGAGAAAATTCTCTGGACTGACAGAAAACGCCACACCATCTTTTCTCTGCCGCTGTCCTTTACGAAGTACACCCTGACCGAGACCAAACTCATCATCCAGCGTGGCTGCTTTAACCTGCGCGAAGACGAGATTCAGCTGTACCGTGTCCGGGACATCGCGTTCAAGCAGAACTTCTATGAGCGTCTGTGCCGTGTTGGCAGCATCCATCTCTGCTCCACGGATGCTATGACTCCGGAAATCGACATCCGCCGCATCAAGAACCCGCGTGATGTCAAGGAAGTGCTTTCTAAGACCATCGAGGCTTGCCGGAAAGCGAACGGTATCCGTACTTCGGAAATCATTGGTGAGCACGGTCGTTTCCCCGAGCCTGACATGCATGGTATGCCGACAGAACCATGCCACGAACATCCCCATGACTAATAATAGCCCGTACAGATTTAGTTCTGTGCGGGCTATTTTTTGCTCTCAAAAGAAATTTTCGGAAAATCCGACCGAGCCGGATTTCAGGGTAGTGGGGTAGTTGACCAGCTATGCGAACGCCCTAAAATTATAAATGTAATAAGCAAATACCCATTAACACAAAGGAGAATATATCATGGAAACTAACATCCTGAAATTTGAGCTCAGCGTTGGCAGAGCTTTGGACGACAACACGCTCGATACCATTACCGCTTCCATCGGCATTCCTGTCGAGGCCAATGACGAAGCGGTTAACGAAGCGATGAACTAATTGCCTACGCTGTCGGCGTATTGTACGAACTTGCGGCCTATATGCGCCCGCAGTGGCTGGATGGCGAGAACACAGGCATGACCCTGGAAACCTATTTCGGTGACAGCAAAT
>OGYE01001428.1_pt1 | contig 15508 bp, 17 predicted proteins | sample 1576471 | NCBI WGS metagenome assembly OGYE01 (sample SAMEA3541532, study PRJEB24748) | human gut metagenome | biome: human gut; feature: human-associated habitat; material: faeces | place: China | collected 2012
TGCATCCGACTACAAGATCCAGCGCACCCGGGCCAACCGGATCGTCAACCAGGCCTGCAGGGCGACGTGCTGACTCTCCGGGGCCTTGGTAAGTGCGTGCTGGAGGAAGTGGGGAATCAGACGAAAAAGGGAAGGCTGTACGTGGCTGTTGAACGATTTGTCTCATAATAGATATTTTGAGGGATTTTACAGGAAAAGACCATTGACAGTGTTTGTAAAAAGACGGTATTATAGAGGGTATGTAGAAGGTCCGCAGTTATGAGAATTTTCATGAAATTTTTCATACAGAAGCGGACTGCGAAGATTACGTATCAGGAAGGCAGGAAGAAAAATGGGAAAAATTATACTGACCGGCCTGACCGCATATAATCAGCGCCGAGGCAAGCTTTTTTCTCGCAATGTCGTCGGGATAAAAGGCAAGCCTTTGCCGAATTTTTGTCACCTCTCCGAAATTATCCTCGAAAATTTCGCCGTTCACCGCCTCGAGAAGGCAGCTTTCGGGAATATTTAACCATTCGTATTTTGAGAGGACTCCGTCCCTTTTGCCCACGGTTTTTTCAAAAAAGTCGGCGGTGCGCATGACCCCTCGGCGGCTGCCGCCCACGGGAGAGACAAGGCTCCTTTTTGCCCCGTCAAACTCCTTTGGCAGCTTTGCATAGGCCCGCTCCAGCAAAAAGGCCGTTCTTCGGTCGACCTTGCTTTCGTCGGGGAGGAAAAGACAAAAGCCCGGTTCGAAATCGTGGTCTCTTGAAATTTCGTCGTCAAAGCCCAAGCATTCCGAGCCCTGGCCGCAAAGGCCGAAGGCGGTGTATTTCACGACGTCGGGAAACTGCTCCTTAAGGATGTTTCCGTAAACTTCAAAATATTTTTTTGCCCCTTCAATTCCCTTCATAGATTTTCTTTGCCCTCGCTTTAAGCTCTCTTTCATAGAAGAAATATCCGTAATATCCGAAGGTTGGGGCGCATTTTTCGGCCACAAAGGCATAATAGCCGTTTTGGGGCTCGTCGCCGTTCAAAAGCTGCCACGCCGTCTCGACGCAGCGCTCGATTTCGGCCTCGGCCTCCTGCCCCTTGTCGCGGTAGTAAACGTCGGCCGCATTGAGATAGGAAATTGCCGCGTCCCACGAACCGTTCGGGGCTTTTTTCATGATTTCAATTGCCTTTTTACAGCAGTCGAGAGCCTCTTCAAAACGCCCGAGGTCGCAAAGGGCAAGCCCCTTGTTGTTATAAAGCCCGCCGAAAGCGGGGTCGCCCTCCGACAAATTCATGCCGTAGATTTCAAAGGCGCGGTCAAAAAGAGGCAGCCCCCTTTGAGCCTCGCCGAAGGCCTTGTAGACCGTGGCAACGTTAAGCAGCGCCGTTCCCGCCGTCACCGATTTGCCGATGTCAAGCTTGTCTATAAGGGACAGCACCTTTTCGCAGGCGGCATAGGCCTCCTCCCTTTTCGAAAGCTTGCGGTAAAGACCGCACAGCTCGTTTTCCACCGTGAGAAGGCCCCTGTCGTCGCCGATTTTTTCGGCCTCATCCTTCCAGTAGAGCAGGGTTTTAAGGGCGCCGTCATAGTCGTTTTTGTCAAGATAGCGGTCGAGAGCCGAAATCACACGGTCGGCGGGAATGAAGCTTTCGGTTTTTGTCGGGTCGCAAAGAGGACAGACCGGCTCGGCATAGTCCTCGTGAGAAATTATTTTATCGTTATACATTTTGTCCTCCCAAAAGGGTTTTTAATTTTTTTCGACAAAAGTATATCATACATATTGCAATTTGTAAAGGGGTATGATAGAATATAACCACTACATATTGTGTCGGAGGCAAAAATGAACTTTTACGGACTTCAAAAGCTTACATTGCTTGATTTTCCCCAAAAAACCGCCTGCACCCTTTTCACCGGCGGGTGCAATTTCCGATGTCCCTTTTGTCACAACGCCCTGCTTGTGACCGACATTTCAAAGGACGACATCATCCCCGAGGAGGAAATTCTCGCCTTTCTCGAAAAGCGGCGCGGGCTGCTTGACGGGGTGTGTGTGACCGGCGGAGAACCTCTTCTTTATAAGGAACTGCCCGATTTTCTTAAAAAGGTGAAGGAACTGGGCTTTGCCGTTAAAATCGACACCAACGGCAGCTTTCCCGACCGCCTTAAAAGCATAATCGACGGCGACCTTTGCGACTATGCGGCCGTCGACATTAAAAATTCGAGGGAAAAATACCGAATGACCGTGGGAGTTGACAACTTTGATTTTTCACCCATAGAAAAGACCATCAACATTTTAAACGGCGGCTCGGTGCCCTTTGAATTCCGCACCACCGTGACGAAGGAATTTCACGAAATTTCCGATATAGAAAGCATAGCGCAAATGATTGCCCCCGCTAAAAATTATTTTCTTCAGCAGTTTAAGGACAGCGGCAATCTCATCGGCGAAGGACTGTCCCCTCACAGCCCCGAAACCCTTGAAAAAATGGCAAAAGCAGCCTCAAAGTATATACCAAATGTGCAAATTCGTGGAATTGATATTTAAAAAATTCCACAAGATATTGTGTTTTACCCCTTGACATTCAAAAAAAAGAAATGTATACTCATATTCGGCGAATGTTTTCCGCCCGAAAGAGGGCGGGTAGAGATATGAAAAACAAAAAGGAGAAAAGTCATGTATACCGTTATCAAAAGAGACGGAAAGGAAGTAAATTTTGACCTTTCCAAAATCAGAAACGCCATAACCAAGGCCTTTGACGCCTGCGAAATGAACTATCATCCCGACACGGTGGATTTTCTCGCCCTCAAGGTCACCTCGGATTTCGAGCAGAAAATCGCCGACGGCAAAATCACCGTCGAAGCCATTCAGGACAGCGTCGAATCGGTGCTTATCAAGAGCGGATACGACAGCGTGGCCAAGGCCTACATTCTTTACCGCAAGCAGAGAGAAAAATTCAGAAACTTGAGCACCACGCTGCTTGACTATAAAAAAATAGTCGACAACTATCTTCAGATAAACGACTGGCGAGTTAAGGAAAATTCCACCGTCACCTATTCGGTTGGCGGCCTCATTCTCAGCAACTCCGGTGCGATTACCGCCAACTATTGGCTGTCGGAGGTTTATGACGACGAAATCGGCGACGCTCACAGAAACGCCGACATTCACATTCACGACCTTTCCATGCTGACCGGCTACTGCGCCGGCTGGTCGCTTAAGCAGCTCATTCAGGAGGGGCTCGGCGGAGTTCCCGGAAAGATAACCTCCTCCCCCGCATCCCACCTTTCCACCCTCTGCAATCAGATGGTCAACTTCCTCGGAATCATGCAGAACGAATGGGCGGGCGCTCAGGCATTTTCCTCTTTCGACACCTATCTTGCTCCCTTTGTCAAGGTCGACAACCTTTCCTACAAGGAAGTCAAGCAGTGCATACAGTCCTTTATCTACGGCGTCAACACCCCCAGCCGCTGGGGAACCCAGTCGCCCTTCACCAACATCACCCTTGACTGGACCGTTCCCGCCGACCTCGCCGAGCTCAACGCAATCGTGGGCGGCAAGGAACTGGATTTCAAATACAAAGACTGCAAAAAGGAAATGGACATGGTCAACAAGGCCTTCATCGAGATCATGATCGAGGGCGACGCCAACGGCAGAGGCTTCCAGTATCCCATTCCCACCTATTCCATAACCCGCGATTTCGATTGGTCGGAAACCGAGAACAACAAGCTTCTCTTTGAAATGACCGCCAAATACGGCACCCCCTATTTCTCCAACTACATCAATTCCGACATGGAGCCCTCCGACGTTCGCTCCATGTGCTGCAGACTCCGTCTCGACCTTCGCGAGCTGCGCAAAAAATCCGGCGGCTTTTTCGGAAGCGGCGAGTCCACCGGCTCGGTGGGCGTCGTAACCATAAATATGCCCAGAATTGCCTATCTCGCAAAGGACAAAAAGGATTTCTTCGACCGTCTTGACAAGCTCATGGACATTGCCGCAAGATCTCTTAAAATCAAGAGAACGGTCATCACCAAGCTGCTCGACAACGGCCTTTATCCTTATACCAAGCGTTATCTCGGCACCTTCAACAACCACTTTTCCACCATCGGTCTTGTGGGCATGAACGAGGCCGGCCTCAACGCCAAATGGCTGAGAAAGGATTTGACCCACAAGGAGACCCAGGACTTCACCGTCGAGGTGCTCAACCACATGAGAGAGCGTCTTTCCGACTATCAGGAGCAGTACGGCGACCTCTATAATCTCGAGGCCACCCCCGCCGAGTCCACCTCTTTCCGTCTCGCAAAGCACGACGTCAAGCGCTTTCCCGGCATCATCACCGCTGCCAAGAGCTGCGACGACACCCCCTACTACACCAACAGCTCCCACCTGCCCGTGGGATACACCGAGGACATTTTCTCGGCTCTCGACGTTCAGGACGAGCTGCAAACGCTCTACACCTCGGGTACCGTTTTCCACGCATTCCTGGGCGAAAAGCTGCCCGATTGGAAGGCGGCTGCAAATCTTGTCCGCAAGATAGCCGAAAACTACAAGCTGCCCTACTACACCATGTCCCCCACCTATTCGGTCTGCAAGACCCACGGATACCTGTCGGGCGAACAGAAAAAGTGCCCAATTTGCGGCGAGACCACCGAAATATACAGCCGAATCACCGGTTACTACCGCCCGGTTCAAAACTGGAACGACGGCAAAACCCAGGAATATAAGGACCGCAAGGTTTATGACATCGGCCGCTCCACCCTCACCCACCACGGCGTTATCGGCGGAGAGGACACAAAGACCGTTGCGGAAAAGATAACCGAAGCTCCTGCCGATGAGTCGATAAAGGACGGCAACATTCTTTTTGTGACCGCCACCTGCCCCAACTGCAAAATAGCCTGCGCGACGCTTGACAAGGCCGGCGTGGAATACACCAAGGTCTATGCCAACGAGCAGCCTGATTTTGCAAAGGAGCTGGGCGTTAAGCAGGCTCCCACCCTTGTGGTCATAAAGGACGGACAGGCCGAGAAATTCTCCGGCGTCTCCGACATCAAAAAGCATCTCAACTGAATTTCGGGTGTAACAAATGTATGACATTATAATCATCGGCGGCGGCCCTGCGGGGCTGACCGCCGCAGTTTACGGAAAAAGAGCCGGAAAATCGGTTCTTGTTATAGAGAAGGAGACCTTCGGAGGACAGATAACCTTTTCCCCCAAGGTTGAAAACATCCCCGGATTTGCTCCCCTTTCGGGCAACGAATTTGCCGAAAAGCTTGTGGAGCAGGCGCTGACCCTCGGAGCCGACATGGAAATGGCCGAGGTTTCCTCCGTAAAGGACGGAGAGGTCAAGACCGTCGTCACCGACGGCGGAGACTTTGAAGGCAAGGCCGTCATAATCGCCTCGGGGGCAAAGCACCGTCTGCTCGGCGTCGAAAACGAAGAAAAATTCATCGGAAACGGCATTTCCTTTTGCGCCGTTTGCGACGGAGCCTTCTACAAGGGGCAGGACGTGGCCGTCATCGGCGGCGGAAACTCCGCCCTCCAGGAGGCGGTTCTGCTTTCCGAGCTTTGCAGCAAGGTCACGGTGGTGCAAAATCTCGATTTTCTCACCGGCGAAAAGACCCTTGCCGACCAGCTTTATTCAAAAGAAAACGTGGAAATAATCACCGGCGCGACGGTGGAAGGCTTTGAAGGCAAAGAGGAGCTTTCGGGCGTCAACATCAAAAAATCCGACGGAAGCAATCTTCTTCTGCCCTGCGGCGGAGCTTTTTTGGCGGTGGGACTTGTGCCGCAAAATGAGCCCTTCTCGGTGCTTTGCGACCTGGACGGCAGCGGATATGTCGTCTCGGGAGAGGACTGTACGACCAAAACAAAGGGCATTTTCACGGCGGGCGACTGCCGCGCCAAAAGGATTCGTCAGGTCACAACCGCTGCGGCCGACGGCGCCGTTGCCGCGCTTGCCGCCTGCAGTTACATCGACAGCCTTTAATTTGTTATAACATAAAAAACGCAGACGCTTTTCCGTCTGCGTTTTCTTTTTACATTCGATTATATGGCATATTTTGCCGCATAGGCCTTGAAATCCTGCTTGAATTCCTCGCTGTCGCGGCGGGTTCTCTTGAGGGTTTCGTGGACGTTGAGGGTGTGGTGCGCCTCGTCGATGATACATACCGCGATGTTGGAGCAATGGTCCGACGCCCGCTCGAGATTGGTTATGATGTCCGACAGCACAAAGCCCGCCTCGATGCTGCAATCTCCCTTTTGCATACGGAAAATGTGACGGGTACGCAGGCTCTCCTTTAAGGTGTTCACAACCTGCTCGAGAGGCTCGACCTTGTCCGCCGCCGTAATATCGCCGTTTTTAAAGGCGGTCAGGGTCAAATTCAATATTTCGGTGACCGCACCGCCCATGACCTTCAAATCGCTTTTGGCCTCGGGGGAAAACTCGAGTCCCTTACGCTTCATTTCCTCGGCCGATTCCAGAAGATTGACGGCGTGGTCGCCTATGCGCTCGAAATCGCCTATGATTTTAAGCAGTCCCGCCGCCTCCTCGCTTGCCGAGTCGGAAAGGTCCTTGGCCGACAGCTTTATAAGGTAGGTTCCGCAAATGTCCTCATATTTATCGGTTTTTTCCTCGTCCCGCCTTATTTTGTCGGCAAGCTCGTCGGAATAGCTTTCAAGACATAAAAGTGCGTTGCCAAGCGCCCTGACAGACCTTCTTGCCATGTCGGCGGTCACGCTTTTGCATTGCTCAAGGGCAAGGGCGGGCGTGACAAGCAGACGTTCGTCAAGCTTTTCGTCCTTTTCGGGGACTTCGTCGTCGCGAATGACCCTGAGCGCCAGCTTTTCAAGCAGCGACGCCATGGGCATGAGCAGCATAACGCAAAGCAGGTTAAAGGCCGAATGAGCCACGGCAATTCCCGCGGGGCTTGCCGAAAGGGAAAGAAACGCGGGATGAAAAATCGCCTTGACGACCGAGAAAACCGTCAGCCACACGGCGGTTCCGATAACGTTAAAGGAAAGATGCACAAAGGCCGCCCGCTTGGCGTTTTTGTTGGCGCCAACAGAGGAAAGCACGGCGGTTATACAGGTGCCGATGTTTTGCCCCATGACAATGGGAATGGCGGCGGCAAAGCTGACCTGGCCGGTCATGGCAAGCGCCTGCAAAATTCCCACCGATGCCGAGGAGGACTGGATAACGGCAGTCAGCATCGCCCCGGCAAGCACACCGAGCACGGGGTTTGAAAAGGTGACAAAAAGCTGTTTGAAGGCCGGCACCTGCGACAGTCCCGACACGGCGGAGGTCATGGTCTCCATTCCGAACATGAGAGTCGCAAAGCCGAGAAGAATGGTTCCCGTGTCCTTCTTTTTGTCACTTTTTGAGAACATATAAAAAATTATTCCCACAAGAGCAAGAACGGGCGTAAAGGACGACGGCTTTAAAAGCTTAACGAAGGTGTTGTCGCTGCTTATGCCGCCGAGAGACAGTATCCACGCCGTAACCGTCGTGCCGACATTGGCGCCCATAATGACGTTTATGGCCTGTTTAAGGGTCATAAGACCCGAGTTTACAAAACCGACGACCATTACCGTGGTGGCCGACGAGCTTTGTATAATGGAAGTAACTCCGCAGCCGGTCAAAAAGCCCGCCGCTCTTTTTGTGGTCATCTTGCCGAGAACCTTGCGAAGGCTTCCCCCCGCCCTTTTTTCAAGGGCCTGACCCATGACGTTCATGCCGAACAGAAAGAGACACAGCCCCCCGATCATGGTCAACACATCAAAAATACTCATACCTTTTCCTCCGTTTTAACCGCTGATAAATCACAATTTAAAGAGCTTCCGTTCGACGCCGATTTCGGCATTATACCCCGGACGTTCGTCGGGCAGAGGAGCTTTAAACGGCCCGAAACCTTTTGAAAAATCTCCGCCGTGATTTGCGCTGCGGTCATGCTGTTTGACTCCTGAATTTGCTTTTTTACTTCTTTTACAATTTAAAGTTTATCAGCTTTTTGCAAAATCGGTTACCTCGGTTTTGTAAAATCCGTGTAAAGCCGACCCGTTGCCGCCAAAGACCCGCACCTCGCAAACAAAAGATGAGAAAAAAGCCGATTTTGAGGAAAATATTCTTGACAAAAGCCCCGCTTTTTGATAGAATAGTCAGCGTACCGAATGGTAACGTTCACGGAGACGTATCGAAGTGGTCATAACGGGGCTGACTCGAAATCAGTTTGCGAGCAATCGCACGTGAGTTCGAATCTCACCGTCTCCGCCATCGTCGTCGCAAGCGATATGAAGCTTGCGACGATTTTTTGTTTTGTAAGCATTCCGGTTTACAGATTTATTTAATCACTTTTCGTTTTCGATTGTTTGCCATTTGTTTCCGAAATTTACTGTTTCGGGCAATGCCATTCCGTGTACCATAGCACTTGCCGAAGATAACTTTGACGAGTAATCAAGGTGAGCATAGATATTAGCGGTAGTGGAAAAATCGCTGTGACCCAGCCATTCCTGAATTTGTTTGAGCGGAACTCCGTTAGCAAGAAGCAGACTTGCACAACCGTGTCTTAAATCGTGAAAACGCATTCGCTTACAGCCGTGCTTTTGAATATATATCGGAAACTGGCTTGTTAAATAATCAGGTTTCATCAGATTACCCAACTCATCAACAAAAACATAGCCGTCATATTCGTAATTGTAGCAGTTACCGCAAACCTTTTTATTCACCTCTTGTGCCGCTTTAACCTCTTTGAAATATTCAGCAAAACTACCGACCAACGGAAGTGTACGCATACTGGATTTTGTTTTTGCAGAGTCCTGTGCGTACATTTTTGTTTTACCGTCTATCTGCACCGAAGTAACCGTATGCTTAATGGTAATTGTTCCCCGTTCAAAGTCGATAGCGTCCCATTTAAGCCCCACAAACTCGCCTCGGCGAAGTCCGTAAAAAGCGGCTACTAATACGGGAAGTTCCAGTTTTGTGCCTTTACTAAGGCCGTCTATCGATTTTTCGAAAGGGGGCTTTTGCCCTTTTATTATGATTTTTTCCTGTAAACTCCGAATAAAACCGCATTAACCTTGCGAAATTTCAAAAACTGTGATATAATATATTTTATAATATTATGTTTTAGTGAAAACGGAGGGCTTCGCTATGGATAACAACCTTGAGCGCTGGTATTCAATGAAAGAGATTATGGAATATTTGGGCGTCAGTCGTGATACCGTTCTCGACTGGATCGAGCGCAGAGGAATGCCCGCCGCCAAGATCGGCAGGCTGTGGAAATTCAAAATAAGCGAAGTGGACGCCTGGATGAAATCCGGCGTTGCAGCGGATAAGTAATATTCGAAGGTGCAGCATAGCAAAAGGCAATTTCCGCTTTGCACCGCCGGGCAAAGGCTCAACCATAGTTACTTCTCCACGGAGTTGGCATTGCTGCAGTCGTCTCAGCGTCCATGGGAATAAAAACGGAAGATACGCTCATAGATTTACGGAAGCCATTGAAGAAACAAATTAAAAAAAGTGCTTAGGAGTCAGCCAAAATGGTATCAAATATTTGGAATAAGAATATTCCGGTTGAAAAAAGTTCTTATTTATGTGATGATGAAATCACATTCTTGAATACCGATAAATTCAAACACGATGAAAGCAAACTCACTATGATTGATTTGTTTTGCGGTGCCGGCGGTTTTGCGGTCGGCTGCTCTTGGGCGGGATTTGAATCGGTGCTCGGCATAGACCATTTTGAACCCGCCATGCGAACATGGTCTCACAATCATCCCAACGCCATCGGATGTTTGGGAGACATTACAAAAACAGAGCCCAAAAAAATCAAAGAATTGCTCCAAAGCAAAGGAATCGGCAAGGTTAATTTAATAACCGGCGGAGTGCCCTGCCAAGGATTTTCCATTGCCAACAGAAAGCACAATGACAACGATGAACGCAATTTCCTGTTTTTGGAGTATATGAAATTCGTCAAAGAGTTTGAGCCGGATTATATAATTCTTGAAAATGTATCGGGCATGAGAAGTACCGCCGGAGGACAATTCGAAAAAGACATTGAAGCTTTTATGAATTCGCTCGGATATACCACCACGGTAGATTTGTTAAATGCCGCCGATTTCGGTGTTCCTCAGATTCGTCAAAGATTGATTTTTGTCGGTGTTAAACAAAAAAGAGGGCTCTCCCCTGAATATGTCTTTCCCATCGGCAAATTCAGAAACAATTATCGTACCGTTCATGATGCGATTTCTGATCTTCCCGAGCTCGGAAACAACGAAGAAATTTGCAAATACACCAAACCCGCCGAAAGCGAATATCAAAAACTGATGAAAGGCAAGGGAAAAATAGAGGGCATTGCTCCACCCGAGAAATTAAGCAATCATGTTTCTCCCAATCATCCGCAGGAAACCATCAACAGAATTGCATCCACCGAGCCGGGAAAGCCGATGTATCCGAAATTCAAGCAAAGAATTCGCCTGCGTGAAGACGCTCCAAGCCCCACCCAGCTTGCCGGCGGCATTCGTCCTCAATTTCAATTCGGACACCCCACCCAGCCGAGAGGACTCACCATAAGAGAAAGAGCAAGAATTCAGAGCTTTCCCGACAGCTATGTTTTTCTCGGCGGTATTGTGCAAGAGCGCGTGCAAACGGGAAATGCCGTGCCTCCGCTCCTTATTTACAACGTGGCGCTTCCCATTGCCGAGGACATCAGAAGGAAGGAGAAGGAAAATGTATAGAGTTTGGTACAGTACCGAAAGCTTTGCCGACTATATCATAGATCACACGGCCTTAAGCGGCAAGCCTGTTATAAAAAACAGAATTTACGAAAGCGACGCCAACAATCCGACTCGGTTTCATACAATGCCGGATCATATCAGAAAGATTCTTTATCTGGATGCGCCGGATTTGATTGTCGAAAAGGACAACGAGCCCGTATTCGCTATTGAAGTAACCACAGAAGCCGGAACGGGTCACAATGCTTTTCAGCGATTTGCAAGAATCGCAGCCGCCGCGGAAAACAGCGTGCCTGCATTCTATATTTATCCCGAAGGAAAATTGATTTCAAGAACAAATCGAAAAACCGGTGCCGCAGCTACAAAATGGGACGAAATCAATCCTCTTATATTCCGCGCGCTTGAAGGCGTTATGAGCGTATACAACATTCCCGCGCTTTTATACTACTTCCCGTCCGACGATATAAACGCATATCGAAGCAACCCTGCTGCGGCCCCGCATTTTGCAGATAAAGGGTTATGTTTTGACTCGGATATTATAAGCTATTCCGGTTGCCCCGATTCAACTTCCGACAGTATGACCGATATGTTTGCGGCAATCAATGAAATTATCGACGCAACACAAACGCTCGGTGTTATTCCCGCACGCTCACGACTTCTCGGAAATGTTGTAATACGCAACAAGCGCAACCAAATGCAAGCCCAATTTGTTGCCAAAGCCGACGGAAAATCGGCAGAACAGATGTCGCCCCTGTCTGCCGTGCAAACGGTTCCCACTCAATATCTTATAAATTACCTTTCTCGATATGAAACAGGCGGATATGTATTGGGAGAGCTATTAAAATCAAGAGAAACCACCGCACTATATCAGATAAATGCCGGTTTCAGAGGCGACCCATACCCCGGATGCTTGGCGGCCATAGATTATTTATCATGCCGTCAGGGATTGACTTTCGAGGACAGGCGCAGCAATTTGGTAATGGTGTGGGGCAGAATTGAAGTTGACGAGGTCAACCGAACGCTCATTATTCATAATGACAAGGGTTCAACCATTGAGGATTTTTTCAGAGATGTAAAAAGCTGTTCCCGCAACAATCTTTTGGTCAAGGATTATGCCGATCTTGGCAACAATGAGATTTCCAGATATTTTATGCAGGTCAGATACGGTTCCGCTTATTCGAAAGTCAAGCACATAAGGGTCTTTTCCTACTTTGCGGATGCAATTTTATTTCCCGACGGTTCGCTTTGGAGAGACGCATAATGACCGAGGAGCAAGTAACAAAAGCGTTATTACGGTATTTAACCGATAACGGATGGCATATTGTTTGTTTCGATTTTCCGCAAAGCGGTACTGGCAGGGTTTTGCACCCCGACAGTACCGACGGCCAAAAGAATAAAGACTCAATTATTCCAGACATTGTAGCCGTAAAAAACAACATTTCTTTGTTTTTTGAAAACAAGGACAGGTTTTATTTTCCCGACTATAAAAAGGTCAATGAATTGATTGCGGACAACCGGTATACAAAGGCCATAGACAAACTGCTTTCCGATTATAAACCGGACGGCATATTCTACGGTATCGGCCTGCCGACAGAAAAGCACAAAGAAAAATCCAAAGAATCCGCCCATTTGGTCGACTTTATATTAGGTGTAAATACCGACGGGTCTGCTGAGATTTTATACAACCCTAAAGGGATAGCTTTTTAGGATTTAAAAAGCGGCGTATGCGGTTTGCTTGACGGCATGGGCGGGACAGATTTAAATATCATTGACAAAATTAACAGGCATGAGAGTTTAGCTCCCCTGCCTGCTTTTATTTTAAAATTTTTATTATGACTTCGGCTGCGCCGTCGGTGTATCTGCCCCCCGGATTTAAGTTTATTTCGGAAACAGGGCAAACGTTGAAAGCAAAGCGGTGCTGCGGTTCGGTTCAGTCGGGCGGCGCATTTGCCGCGGTACGCAAAAATTTACCACGTCTGTGAAAGCTCAACAAGCTCCGGCGTTTCAGGCCTTCCTATGAGCGGTTCTTTTTTGTCGAGCGCCGAAAGCCGCGCCGTTTCATCGGCGGTCAGCGCAAAATCGAACAGCTCGAAATTTTCTTTGATATGCTCATGTTTGGCGCTTCTCGGAATGACGGCGATACCCCTCTGCACCAAAAACCGCAGCAGAATTTGTGCAGGGGTCTTGCCGTATTTTTCGGCGAGAGCAGACACGGCGGGTTCGGCAAACATTTCGTTGCGGCTGCCCCGACCCAGCGGAGCATAGGCCATATGCGCCACCCGGCTCTTATCCATCCAAATTCTCTCGGAGACACGCTGACAATAGAGATTGGTTTCGATTTGATTTACCGCCGGGACAACCTTGTTATAGGCAATCAGATCAAGCAGCCTATCCGGCTCGAAATCGGAAACACCGATTGCGCGGGCTTTGCCTTCTGCGTACAGCTTTTCCAAAGCGCGCCATGCCGCATAGTAATTTGCAAAGGGCCAATGCAGGAGCAGCAGGTCGATATAATCGGTCTGCAAATTGCCGAGCGACTGCATGACCGTCTGTTCGGCGTTTTCATAGGATTTGAAATTCACTTTGGTGACGACAAACAGCTCCTTACGGTCAACGCCGCTTTTGAGTATCCCTTCGCCCACCGCCCTTTCGTTGCCGTAGGCCTCCGCCGTGTCGATCATCCGATAACCGCTTTTGATTGCCGCGGCAACCGCCTCGGTACAGGTCTCCCCTCCGAGCATAAAGGTGCCGAAGCCGACAAGCGGCATTTTGACGCCGTTATTTAAGGTTAAATATTCCATTGGTTTGTCCTCCGTTTTAATATTGCGCAGACATCGGGTCTGTGCTACAATTATTGTAACAAGTTTGAGTAACACGAAGTCAAGAATTTTTTTCGGAGGCCGAAATGTACTATACAATAAAACAGATGGCGAAAATGTTTGACGTGACCGAGCACACCCTGCGTTTTTACACCGACGAGGGCCTGCTGCCCTGCGAACGGGACGGCGGCAACCGACGGGTGTTCAACGAAGAATCCGTCAATTGGATGCAGGGAATCAAATGTCTCAAAGGCTGCGGCGCGTCAATCGAGGACATTCGGGAATATTGCCGACTTTGCCTTTTGGAGCAATCGGAGGAAAATCTGCGGGCAAGGTATGCTATCATTCTTAAGCAGCGAAAGGAAGCCTATAAACGGTTGGAGGAAGCCGAGGCCACGGTAAAATATATGGACGGCAAAGCGGCGCATTATGAGGAGATTTTGGCCGGTCTTGCCCCCGACGACACCAACCCGAATAACCGGACGGCCGAGACCCGACCGAGGCACGAAACAAACAAGGGGGCAAAATAAATTTCGGTTTTCCCCGCCGTGGGTGCAAAGGGCTGGAAACAATGCCGCTTTTTTTCCGAATTATATTGCAAAAAATTACAAAACAAGCTATAATTCATATATCTGAGCTTTTTCTTTGGAGGGGAAAAAATGCTTTCGGTTGTCATACCTGTATTTAATGAAGAGGAGACCCTGAACATCGCCGCGGACAAGGTGAAAACGGTTTTAAAAAATGCCGACATCGATTTTGAAATTTTCTTTATCGACGACGGCTCGACCGACCGCTCATGGCGCATTATTTCCGAGCTTCATGCCGCCGACCGACGGATAAAGGGCATAAGATTTTCGAGAAATTTCGGCAAGGACGCCGCCATTTTTGCGGGACTTAAGGCCTGCGGCGGCGACTGCGTTGCGGTTATGGACTGCGACCTTCAGCACCCTCCCGAAAAGCTGCCCGAAATGTACGGTCTGTGGCAGCAGGGCTTTGAGGTTGTGGAGGGAATCAAGAACTACCGAGGCAAGGAGCCTCTTATCCACAGAGGACTTGTCAATCTTTTCTACAAGCTGCTTTCAAAATGCACCAAAATGAACATGAAAAACGCCTCCGACTATAAGCTGCTCGACCGCAAGGTGGTCAACGCCCTTATAAAAATGCCCGAGCACAGAATGTTTTTCCGAACGCTGTCGTCTTGGGTGGGATATAAGAGCACGTCGGTCACCTATGATGTGGCAAGGCGGGCGGCAAGACCAAGTGGTCGAAAAAGGACCTTTTCGGATATGCCGTCACTTCAATCACAAGCTTCACCGCCAATCCCATGCAGTTTGTGACATGGTGCGGCACCCTTGTTTTCATCATCTCGATTTTCATCGGCGTTTGGGCCCTTGTGGACAAAATTTCAGGCCGCGCCATCGAGGGCATGACCACCGTCATTTTCCTTCTTCTGTTCATAGGCAGCATAATAATGCTCACCCTCGGCATAATCGGCCACTACATCGCCCGCATATACGAGGAGGTTCAGGCACGGCCGAGATATATCATCGATGAGTATCTCGACGAGGAATAAATTTCACATACATAACAAAAGCGCAGTTTAAAGATTCTTTAAACTACGCTTTTTTGTTTTTAAGATTTATGGCGGCGTTATATTCGTTTTTTCTGCCGGGCGATTTATAAAAGCCGTGAAATTTCACTCCGCTTTTAAGCTCTTCGTCGGTAAAGCCGGGGTGAAAAAGAATTTCGGCGTCTCTCCCCTTTTTGGCCGCGCGGGCGGTTATTTTGGGCAAAAGCCTTTCCACCCGCTCCTCTGTCATGTTTCCCGAAAACATTATTCCCAAAAATTCCGCCTTTTTTATGCCGAAACGTCGGTAATTTTTTTTGTTGAGCAAATTGAAGAATTTAAGCAGCCATTGCTTTATCAAATTCACCGAAACGCATAACCGCGCTTACAAATAAGAGCTATGATGTTACAATAGGAAGTCTTAACGTAGG
>OGYE01001430.1_pt1 | contig 15482 bp, 19 predicted proteins | sample 1576471 | NCBI WGS metagenome assembly OGYE01 (sample SAMEA3541532, study PRJEB24748) | human gut metagenome | biome: human gut; feature: human-associated habitat; material: faeces | place: China | collected 2012
TGAGAACTTACATTATCTCGATGTGAGTATATTTAATCACATTTTGAGTGGCAGATTGGAATGAATAGCGCTAAATTTTATAAAGTATCTTATGAACAATTTCAAACAGGAATGGAAAGGGAAGATGTAAAGGACATCTATGATGCGATTAAGCTTCCACGTCGTGCAACTAAAGGATCTGCAGGATATGATTTTTATACACCTATTGATATACATCTAGAACCTGGAGAAACAGTAAAGATTCCTACAGGAATCCGCTGTGAAATGAATGAAAGATGGGTATTAATGATTTATCCTAGAAGTGGTTTGGGATTTAAATATCGTCTACAGTTAAATAATACTGTAGGTGTTATTGATAGTGATTATTTCTATTCAGATAATGAAGGTCATATTTTTATTAAGATGACAAATGATTCAAATGAAGGAAAAGTAGTTGATGTTCAGGCTGGTCAGGGTATTGCCCAGGGAATCTTCATGACATATGGTATTACTGAAGATGATGATGCCACTGAAACACGTAATGGTGGATTTGGATCAACGACTAAATAATTCATGAAATATAAATTTCTTCTTGCAGTTATGTTACTTCTTTCAGGATGTAGTACACCTCCTAAAGAAGAAGTAAAGAAAGAGACACCAAGTGTTTCTTTTGTTGCTGTAGGAGATAATCTCTATCATCAATGTATGCTTGATGAAGCCAAGACTTCTAGTGGTTATGACTTTTCAAACTATTATAAGAATATTAAGAAGTATATCCAGGCGGATTATTGTTTTGTGAATCAGGAAACGATATTAGGGGGAGGGAAACCTTCTGGTTATCCTCTCTTTAGTGCACCTGATAGTGTGGCAGATGAGTTAGAAAAGGTAGGATTTAATATAGTGAATGGTGCTACCAATCATGCATATGATCAAGGGGCATCTGGCATATTACATTCCATTCAGGTATTTAATAAACATCCTCAGATGACTTATTTAGGACTCTATGAGAATGAAGAAGAGAAACAGAATATTAAGATAGTAGAAAAGAATGGCATTAAGATTGCATTTCTATCTTTTAATCAATATGTGAATGGTGTGACTTATCAGAAACAGTTACCTTATATGATTAATTTTCAGGAATCCACTATGATGGAGAATATGAAGAAAGCAAGAGAGAATGCGGATATTGTGATAGTATCCTGCCATTGGGGTATTGAGTATGATTATCATCCTAATACATTCCAGAAGAATATGGCTAAGCAACTTGCAGATGCAGGTGCAGATGTGATTATTGGAACACATACACATACACTACAGGATGTAGAATATATTCAAAGAGCGGATGGTAAGCGTACATTAGTTGCTTATAGTTTAGGCAATTTTGTAAGTGGCATGTTGGAAGAATCATGTCAATTAGAAGGTATGCTTTCTTTTGATATAGAAAAAAAGAAAATTAAGAATGTGGTATTCACACCACTTGTGAATTACTATACTTTAACGGGCAAAAAAGAAAGACATGATTTTTCTGTTTATCGTTTAAAGGATTATACAAATAAGTTAGTAGAGAAGCATGGTTTTCCTAATCTGACTATTCCTCATATGAAAGAAGAAGCAAAACAGAAAGTAAAGAATATTAAAATTGATATGTAAGGCATTCTTTGGAGGTATATGATGAAGGATTATAGACGTTATCATTGTGATGAGAATAAACTTACTGATTATGGATTTAATAAACAGGGGCATAATTATATATATAAGAAAAATATACTAGATGGTGATTTCAGGATAGAAGTCATCATAAATAGTATTTTAGATGCAAAGGTTTATGACACTGATACAGATGAAGAATATACAAATATTCATCTGGTAGGTAAGCAGGGAAAGTTTGTACAAAAAGTAAGAACTGCATATGAAGACTGTATTGAGGATATATTGAATCATTGTTTTGTATATGATTATTTTATTTTTCCTCAATCTAAACGTTTGATGCATCTTATTGAAGAAAAGTATCATGTTCTTCCAGATCATCCTTTTACTAATGGTGATTCATTTGTATTTAGAAATAATGATAAGTGGTTTGGACTTATTATGCATACAGATTATTCTAAGTTTTGTGATAAACAGGGAGAAATAGAATGTTTGAATATTAAGGTTCCTATGGATACAGTGAATCATCCTTCTATCTATCCAGCTTTTCATATGAATAAGAAACATTGGATCAGTATACTGTTAGATGAAACATTGAGTGATGAAGACATCATGTCTCTTGTTGATCAAAGCTATCAGACTACTGTGATATGTGAAGATTGGGTTATTCCTGCTTCTCCTAAACGTTTTGACTTAATAAAGGCATTTAATCAAAGTGATTATATACAATGGCATCAAAAAGGAAATATTCATCAGGGAGCGAATGTATATATCTATTATGGCGCACCTTATTCTGCAATTATGTATAAGTGTCAGGTAGTAGAAAGTAATGAAACAAGTATGCTTCTTAAACGTCTAAAAACATATGATCCTACTCTTTATCCATTGGAAGTACTTAAGACATATCAATTAAGAGCTATAAGAGGTGCTAGGCATATTCCTAAAGAATTAAAGGAGTATATAGGAAATACCGATAAATAAGTGAATTGTCTATTAAATGTGATATAATGGGCAAAGGCAAAGGAGGTTTTGGGAATGAAGATAGAATATTATAAAGAGTACAGTCCATGTCTTGAAAGAGAGATGGAATATAAGGTGTATGGACATGCAGGAACACCTATACTTGTATTTCCATCACAGAATGGTAGATTTTTTGATTTTGAAAACAATGGTATGGTCGCTACAGTAGAAGACCTTATTGATAATGGGAATATACAATTATTCTGCTGTGATAGTATTGATCTAGAAACATGGAGTGAAGAAGGCGGTCATGATGTTGAATCTCGTTCACATATGTTGGAACAATATTATCATTATATTGTAGATGAATTAGTACCTAGAATTATTGATATTAATGCGATGTGCGGTACACATGCAAAGGGTATTTATACTACAGGATGTTCATTAGGTGCATCACATGCAGCTAATTTCTTATTTAGAAGACCGGATATCTTTAGTGGATGTATCGCATTAAGTGGATATTATGATAGTGATTTATTCTTCCATGATTATGTGGATGATAATGTTTATCGTAATAGTCCTATTAAATATATTGAAGGTATGAGTTATGATCACCCATATGTAGAAATGTATAGAAAACGTCGTATCGTATTATGCTGCGGCCAGGGTGCATGGGAAGATGAAATGGTTCGTTCAACTAGTAGAATGAAAGAGCTATTAGAATATAAGAATATTCCAGCATGGATTGATTTCTGGGGATATGATGTAAACCATGATTGGGATTGGTGGAGAGTACAGTTCCCATATTTTGTAAAGAGAGTAATCTAGGAGGAGAAGAATAGATGAATGTCGTATTTATATCACCACATTTTCCAGAATATTATCATAATTTCTGTTCACGTTTAAAAGATCGTGGTGTGAATGTATTAGGTGTTGGAGATTGCCCATATGATATGATCAGTGATGACACAAAGAATTCATTGACTGAATATTACTATGTAGGCTCTTTAGAAAACTATGATGAAGTATATCGTGCATGTGCTTATTTCTCTAGTCATTATGGTAAGATTGACTGGATTGAATCAGAAAATGAATACTGGCTAGAACTAGAAGCAACATTAAGAAGAGACTTTAATGTGACTACTGGTCCACAGATTCAGGATATGCGCTGTATGAAATTTAAATCAGCTATGAAGGAAGTATATAAGAGTGCTGGTTTAAAGGTGGCTGACTATATTAAGTTAGATACACTTGATGAAGCTTTAGAGTTTACTAAAAAGAATGGTTATCCAGTGATTGTAAAGCCTGATAATGGTGTAGGAGCAACTCATACTTATAAATTAAAAGATGATGAAGAATTAAAAGACTTCTATAATCATAAACAGGATTATATTGATTATATTCTAGAAGATTTTGTGCCAGGTGATGTTGTAACATTTGAAGGTGTGACTGATAAGGATAAGAATATTTTATTCTCTACAAGTCATTATATGGATACTTCTATTATGGATACAGTCAATGATGCATCTGATATCTATTTCCATTCTGAACCAGTAGAAGGTAAGCCTATTTATGAAATTGGTGAAAAGGTTGTTAAAGCATTTGATACAAGAAGCCGTTTCTTCCATTTTGAATTCATTAAGTTATCTGAAGATAAACCAGGATTAGGTAGAAAAGGTGATTTAGTTCCTCTAGAAGTGAATATGAGAGCACCAGGTGCTTTTATTCCTGATATGATGAACTATGCTTATGATGTAGATACATATACTATTTGGGCAGATATGATGATCTATAATACTTGTTTCTATGAAATTGAAAGAAAGTATTATGTAGGTTATGTAGGAAGACGTCTTGGTATTGATTATGAATTATCTGATGCAGAAGTAGCTGATAAGTATAGAGAATATATCAAGATTGAAGCAGATATTCCTCAGGTACTTGCACAGGCTGAAGGTAACCATGTATTTATTTTCCGTACTAAGACTAAAGCGAAGTTAAATGAAATTACTAAGGCGATTATTGCACATAAGAAGAAAAAGGCTGCACCTAAGAAAGCAGTAAAGAAGACAGTGAAAGCTGTGGCTAAAAAGGTAGAAAAAGTAAAAGAGCCTGTAAAGGAAGCAGTGAAGGAACCGGTAAAGAAGACAGTAAAGGCTGTAGCTAAGAAGGTTGAAGAAGTTAAGGAACCTGTAAAAACAGTTATAGAAGAAACTGTTAAGACTGTAGAAAAGAAAAAAGAACCGGTTAAAAAGACCGTAAAAGCTGTGACTAAGAAGGTTGAAGAAACTAAAGAACCAGTTAAAGCAGTTGTGGAAACAAAGAAAGAAGAAGTAAAAGCAGCTGTAGAAGATACAGTAAAGGTAGTAGAAGAGAAGAAAGAAGAACTAAAAGAAGTAGTTAAGAAATCTCCTCGTGCTAGAAAAGCTGTTAAGAAACCTAGACATAAATCTAAAAAGCGTTAATTAAGAAACTGTGATGAAATGATTTCATTTCTGATCAGTTTTTTCTTTATTTGTTTTCTGTATATACAATGTGTTGACTGTTAATTGAGTGATGTTTATAATAGTTGAGAAGGAGTTTATGAACTATGAAAAAAACAACACTAACAGTGGCTACAGCACCCAAAACAAGCACTTTTCAGATGCGTATTAATCCAGAAATCAAAGCACAGGTAGAAGGAATCTATGCACAGTGTGGTATGACACTTACTGATGCTATTAATGCATTTATTCAGCAGTCTATTAATGTAGAAGGGATGCCTTTCTTAGTAACTGCAAATAGTAAACAGGCATTAAGAGAACAGGCAATCTCTCAGTTAATGATTGAATTAGATAAAGGTGAAAAAGCACCTGCAGATGAAAGTATCTCTGAAGAAGATATCTTAAAAGAATTTGGAATTGAACTATGAATCTAAGATATACAAGACAAGCACGTGCTGATTTAAGAAACCCTATGCGTTTGAATCCAAAGATAGTGAAACTATGTGCTGTATTAAAAACACACCCTGAAATAGGTGGTCAGCTATCTAATAGAACTGGATGGACAACAGATCTTTATTATGTCATTGCAGGAAAATATAGTATTTTCTATAAATATGATCATGATACAGTAACAATCATCCGTATTCTCACAAATGAAGAAAAATATATGGATGTCATCTTTGGTGATAAGTAAAAAGGATTGAAATTAAACTCAATCCTTTTTTAATGCTTCTTCCATTGTTGCTTCACCAAGAAGATTATTAGATACCTTGATTTTATAGACAGAACTTAAGATACATTTATTATATATGTCTGGTAATTCTGAGTCTAAATGATTTGTCTTAAGGACACGCTCAAATACATCACAATACATATTATAGAATTCAGATAATTCTTTCTGACTCTGTTGTAATTGAATAAGCTTAGAAATCTCATCTAATGAAAAGACAGACTTTAATAAACAAATTAATGTGAAATAAGCAATCTGTTCTCTTTCATATTTCTTCTTTATAGGTGCTTTTACTAGCTTATGTTTGACATAATTATTGATCATTGTTTTTGTGATAATAGCGTCATCATTATTTTTTAAGAAAGACAAACTCTTTTCTATAATAGATACAACCTGATCTATATAGAGTGGAAAATCTGGTATTTCTTCCCATCTAGAAATATGTACATTATCGTAATTCATTTTCATCACCTACTTAAAAACTATCATTTATTGTATTCATTGTCAAATCATCTAGATAACAAAACGAACTGTATATATTTTTTCTTATCTGTTATAATCTAGTTGGTGATGAAAATGAAAAACAAGTTTAATTTAAGATCAATTATAGTCATTATTGTGTTAGTTATTGTTGTATTTATGGGTGGTATGTACTTTGGAGGACGTAGTACACCAGCTAAAGAAGAAATCACTTCAACAGCTTTAACACAGAAAATAAGAGATGTTAATGAATTAGCGGTATCTGAATATGATTATACAAAAGTAGGGAAGTTCTCTAATTCATTAAAGTTTAATGGCTGGACTGTTCCTTTAACACAGAAGTCTTTCTTAATCACTTATGAAGGTAAGCTAAAAGCAGGTGTTGATCTTTCTGATGTACAGGTAGAAAAAACAAATAATAAGATTATCGTGAAAACATCTGCAGTAAAGATCTTATCTAATGAAATCGATGAGAATTCTATTAAGGTTTATGATGAAACAAAGAATATCTTTAATCAGATTTCTATTACAGACTATAAGACTTTCGCAAAAGAACAGAAGAAGAAAGTAGAAAAAGAAGCAATCAAGAATCAGTTTTTAGAAAAGACTGAAACTAAAGTGAAGAAAGCCATTAAAGATCTTATTTATATGACTGTAGATCAAGAACAGTATGAAGTAGAGGTAGAAGTGAGTGAATAAGTTAGAAGTATGTTGTGGTAGCTATGAGGATGCAATGAATGCATATCATGGTGGTGCGAAAAGAATTGAATTAAATAGTGCATTAGCGTTAGGTGGATTAACACCTACTATTGCATCACTAGAACTTATTAAGAATAATACAGATTTAGAAGTCATTTGTATGGTAAGACCTAGAGGCGCAGGATTTGTATATAATGAATTACAATCTGAACAGATGATTATTGAAGCAGAAGAACTATTAGAACACGGGGCTGATGGTATTGCGTTTGGGTTCTTAGATCCTGATGGTAAAATCAATAGTGCACGCACAAGTAAAATGGTCTCTATTATTCATAGTTATGGTAAGACTGCAGTATTTCATAGAGCCTTTGATGTATGTGACGATCCAGATGCAACAATTCATAGATTAATTGAATTAGGTGTGGATAGAGTACTTACAAGTGGCATGAAGTCTACTGTGAGTGAAGGAGTTCAGCTTATTAAGGAACTGCAGGAGAAATATGGCAATCAAATAGAAATATTGGCAGGTTCTGGTATTAATGAGACAAATGTTGTAGATATTATTCACTATACAGGTATTCATCAGGTTCATTCTTCATGTAAGAGCTGGAGAGCAGATCCTACTACAGCCAATGATCATGTATCATTTAGCTATAATGGCATTAATTATGATTATGTAGATAAAGATAAAGTGAAGAGAATGATTTCACTTGTAGAGGAGGTTTAATTATGCAGCAGTATTGTGAAATTGCGACACCTAAGGGTATTATGAGAGGATTCTTTCATGTGCCTCATAGAAAAGAATTCCCTGTATTATTAATATTCCATGGTTTTACAGGACAATGTACAGGAACTAAATTTTCCTATGTTTCTTTATCACGTTTATTAGAAGCACAGGGGGTTGGTACTTTAAGAATGGATTTTCTAGGTAGTGGTGAATCAGATCTTACCTTTAAAGAAATGACATTTGATGATGAATTATCATGTGCACGTATTCTATTAGAAGAATTAAAGAAGATGCCTCAAGTTACTGATATCTATGTTTTAGGACATTCTATGGGTGGTGCGATTGCGAGTGAACTTGCTAAGATTTATCCTGAAGATATAAAAAAACTTGTATTATGGGCTCCTGCCTTCAGTTTGCCAGATTCCTTAGACTATCTTACAGGAACAGTAAAAGAAGCACCTGTCTATGATCATAGTGGATTTGAAATCAGTGATGCTTTTGTAAAGGATATGCTTCAAAGAGATTTCTATAAGAACTTAGACACATATAAGAATGATTTATTAGTCATTCATGGCACAGAAGATAAAACAGTACCTTATGCAATCAGTGAGAAATATACAAAACTATTTGGTAAGCAGATGATCTTTCATCCAGTTGTTGGTGCATCTCATAATTATGATAATGCGGACCATATTCATGAAGTTCTTTCTACAACTTATAAATTCTTAACAGAACAGGTGATGTAAGCCTGTTCTTTTTTGAAAAAGAGTTGAGTTATTCAATATTTAATAAATTTTCTCATCTTGAAAATTACATATAATCTATATAATTGAAAAAATAAAGCAATTCTCAATATAAAATGTTTTCTAGTTTGCTAGCAATGAAGCATTTGACACTTTTTTGACACTTTTTGAACCAAAAACGGCATTTATAGCCTGTTTTTGACTGTCTTCATTTACATGAGTGTAAACGTCCATTGTAGTATTAACATTTGAATGTCTTGCTAGTTCTTTTGTTACTTGTGGGCTTATTCCTTCATTGGCTAAGTTACTAATAAATGTGTGTCTTAGCATATGAAAATGAAAATATATGTTTAATTTGTTGCAACATCTAATTAAAGTGTTTTGGCATGAACAAGGCAAAATATAATTACCCTCCACATCACAAATAACATGATCATAAGGATTTACCTTGAACCAATTAACCAATATTTCTTTTAGTGGTTCAGCAAGTGGAACTACTGCATTGCTAGAGTTGGTTTTTAGTTTAGTGGTGGTTTTTAATGTTTTTGTTTGCGCCTTGATATAATCTAGTTGCTTATTCATATGAATTTCATTGTTAATAAAATCAAAGTCACTCTTTTCAAGTGCTAAGACTTCACTTAGTCTAAAACCTGTATAATAACCTATATACAAAGCAATGATTACAGAATCATTTTTAAATGAATCATGACAACGCCTAGACTTGAGCGCTTGAACTATTGTTTCTAATTCTTGATATGTAATAGTCTTTTTCTTTTCCATTGGTTCAATTCCTGTTAGATCTACCAGAGAGACAGGGTTATTTTCAATGTAGCAACATTTACAAGCATATTTGAATACATTGCTTAGAATCTTTTTGATATTGAATTGAAGACCTTGAGACATAGAAGAACACTCATTGAAATACTTTTGTAAAGTTGGGTACTTGATTTTTGATAGTTGATAGAACCCTAACGCCTGTTTGATATGATTTTTGTAAATACTATCATATTGTTGTATTGTTGCCTTAGATACTTTTTTCTTTTTAAAGGTTTCAAAATAATCATTAAACACTTGATCAAGAGTTAAATTACATTCTTGTTTTAAAAAGCCGTCCTTTTCTATCTGGGCTTTTACTAGTGTTTCATGTGTCTTTGCTTCTCTTTTAGTTTTGAATCCTCCTTTTCTATAGGTGCAAGTTACACCTAATTCGTTCTTATAAGGAAAATAGACTTGATATGAAACGCCTTTTTTCCCTTTTCGTTCTCTAATACTCATAATGCTTTTATCCTCCTTAAACGTTGATTTTTACAAGCCCAAAACGTATAATAGGAGTGCACGAGGGCACTTTTAAACATTGGGCTTTAGTGCTTTTGGTTAATCGCTTCTTTCTGTCTTTGGTCGGTCGGAAAGAAGCATTTTTTTATTTGATACTTTCTAAACTCTTTTCAAAATTGAATGATAACAGGTTCTTTCTATCTTCAATAAGAATCTTCAATTTCTCATAGTCCACATAATGGGCTATGTTTTTTATTTCTTCTGAATATTCAATGTGTTCTTGAATGCTCCAATAAGGGAAGCCCATTTTTTCAAGTTCTTCAATGCTAACAAGTAGTATTTTTTGAGGAAAACGTGGAAAATATTGTATTTCATACCTCCACATTACCCATGAATTTTCATTAATTTGTTGATGTTCATATATAAATTTAGTTAGAGGTTTACAGTCATAATATTCACTATTGGTATATATATCTATAGGATAATACCCACATTCTTTTAAAATTTCCTTATCTAAATTATTAATTCTATAGTTAGTTATAAAGTTTATTGCATTTTTCAATGCTTCTTTATTTCGTGTTTCTTGTTTGTAGTTTTTCATGCAATGATCGCCCTTTAAATATTCAAGCGAAACATCAAAATACTTAGAAAGTTTTAATAGGTTATCTTCTGTTATTCTTGTATTGCCACTTAGCCACCTACTAACAGAAGAAGGCGCAACACCTATTTCAGTACTTAGCCTAGCGCTTGTAATGTGATTTTTACGGATTAGATAATTTAATAATTTCCCTGTTGTTGTAGCATAATCAAAACTATCAATTTCTTCTTTATTATCAATTAGATAATTTATATATTCATCTAAATATGGGAAAAAGTATGTAAACCCTTGACCGTCTTCATTAGGTAAATGTAGGTTTGAATCCGTTGTTAATATTGTTACATCAATATTCGAGTATGCTTTGCTAAGCTTTGCTAACTCTGGGATATTCACTAATAGTTCTTTTCTATTCATTTTTTTTACTCCTTTCACCACTATTATAGAATCTCATGACGCCCTTGTAAAGCCCATATCACTCTATAACGTGCAATATTAGAATAATTATTAAATTAAAATTGCATGAGTGACTTTAATTTTAGGCTTTTGGTTATTATTTTAACGGAATAATTAGAGTAATATTGTTTGTGAGAGGAGGTGGCACAGATGAAAACAAGACCTAATCAAGATGTTAGAGACACTTTAAAACTTTATGGGCTTACTCAATATGAACTTTCTAAAGCGCTAGGAATTGGGGAAACTACCCTATATAGAAGATTAAGAGATGAACTACCAGAAGACCAGAAGCAAGAATACATGAACGCTATAAAGAAACTTGCTTCAATTAATTAACCAAAAGTATTAAATTCCCAATGTCTAAAAGTGGGCTTGTGCTTTTTACATTGAAAGAGTGAATACTCTTAGAAATAGAAACAAGCAAATAAAAATAAAATGAATGAAAGAGGTGTGAATATGATTTATCACAGAAAGAATTTAGAAGACGGAAAACTTGAATTAGGTATCTATGATGATGAACTTGTTACATATTGTTGTGAGTGTGGTAAGGAAATTAAATTAGATCATGAGGATATTAAACATTTAGAATCATTTGATAGTACTAGTTATTTATGTGCTGAATGTGCTAAGAAGCATAAAGAACCAGAAGAACAGAAAACCACATTCAAAGACCTGTTAAAGGGTGGGGCACTATCTGGAATGGACGCCAAAGGTAAAGTAGTATACATGATTATTGAAACTGATGGTTTGATCCATAAGCATTTAAAAGAAGAAGAAACAACCAACTTACTTGTAGAATTAAACGAAGCTTTAAGGGCTTTGTATAAAGAATTAAAGGAGGCTTAGAATATGGATAATTTAAGAATGCTTACAGTTGACGAGGTCGCAGAACTATTACATACAAGTTTAACTACACTTTCGTATCTAAGAGAAACAGGGGCATTGAAGGCAATCAAGACAGGCAAAGCCCATATGTATTCACAAGAAGCAGTAAGAAAATTTCAATTGACTTATGAGGGCTATGACATGGACAACCTTGTAAATATCAACGCTTCTGTTGAAGCCGTCAAAAGTAAGCAGTTAGGCAAATTAGGGGCGTAAGCTCCTTTTTTTGTTAGTGGTGAATATATGAAAGTAAAAGAAAGACAAGAGCCATTTTATAAGGTATATCGTAAGGATTGTGGGCGAGGTCTTAACCCTAAAGAGTTATTAATTATTAGTCTTGTGAAGTCTTATGAAGATGATAATAAGAAGTTCTTTATGTCTAATGAGTACATCTCTAAAGAGATAGGACTAACTAAAAGAGCAGTGCAAAATAACATCAATAAATTAGTTGGTAAGGGTGAACTCTTTAAGAAAGAAGTAAGAGACAACTTAAGAGGACAGGCGAATTGTATTAGAATACTAAGCACTAAGCCACTAGAACCGAGTGCAGAAACTGCATACGGTAATACTGAACCGAGTGCAGATTTTGCACAGAAGCGCATGCAGATTTTGCAAGAACCGAGTGCAGAAAATGCACCCTATAATAATAGTTATAATAAGAATTATTATAAGAAGAGCGAAAACCCAAAAAACAGAAGTACAGACCTTAACAATTTAACACCAGAAGAAAAAGAAAAGATTTTAAAAGAAGCATTAGAAAATATTAATTATCGAGATGATGAAGATTTTTATTAAGGAGGTAATATGATTGATAAAGAAACATTAAAAGAATGTCACGTGTGTTTAATTGGGTATCTATTGAAAAACATTGAAGACATAGACAAGTTATCTATTACTAAAGATTATTTAAAAGACTTCTCTATACAAGGTAAGAAGTACAATTTTAAATACATTTTTGAAAGAATAGAACAAATCCATAAAGAGAATAGAGATAATGAAATGTTGCAAATACTTTCAACAGATGAACAAATTGACATGAATATAATAATGGAAATAATACAAGGTAACCCACTTGAGCAAATAGGCGCTATCTTATCAAAAGAGGGAACTATCATACAAGCACACAAAGAGGATCTATTGAAAGAAGCTTATAATAAACTCAAGAATGGGGAGTGTGATATTAACGAGTATACGGAAACAGTCAAACAGATAAATGAACTAGGCATAGTAAAGCAAGCATATATTACTGAAAATGATTTAAAAGAATGTTTAAGCAATGAGAATATAGCACTTAAGGGCTTAGGATTCCCAACGCTAGAAAGTTATCTAAATATGAAACAAAATGATTTCATGGTCATTAGTGCTTCTGGAACAGGTGGGGGAAAAACGGCGCTAGCCTTGAATATGCTTAGTGAACTGTCTAAGCATTACCCTTGTATTTATTTCAATATGGAAATGGCAAAACAAACCATATACGAGCGCCTTGTATCTATTCAAAGTAGTGTATCAATGAGAACCCTTGAAAGATATAAATATATAACAGATAAAGAACTCAAAAATAAGATTGATGAAGCTATGAAGGAAATAGGAGACAAGAAAAGAATAACAATGATAACAGGAGGGAAAAGCATTCAAGCAATTCAAGCCACCATAAATAAGTTAGATCCTAAGGAACATACAATAGTATTCATTGACCATATGGGATTAATAACAGGAATGGGGCGAGGTTCACAATATGAGAAAATAACAGAATTAGCGAAAACTCTTAGGAATCTGTCAATGACCCACAATATAACTATGATTGCATTATCTCAAGTTTCTAGACAACAGAACCAACAGGGAAACACAAGGAATAGAGAGAATGAAGCCCCAACGCTTAGCCGTCTGAAAGAATCTGGGGAAATAGAGAACAGCGCCAGACAGGTTATATTTATTTATTTCAAGACAGAGGATAACTATTTTATCCATATAGCCAAAAACTCAAACGGCAAAGTCGGTATTGATATACCAATTACATTCACTAAGAACACTATGACTATTAGAGAGAGGTAAGAGAATGACAACAAACGAGGTAAGGGAATACTTAAAGAGTTATAGAAATTACAAAGACAGAGTAGCGTATATTGATAATACGGTTCTTAATGTGCATTCAATCCAATATAACAAGGTTATAGGGCGCACAAGTGAACCAAAGACCCAGAATGACTACATCTTAATGAAAGAAAAATGTAAAAAGGAAATGGAATCAATAAAACAAACTGTTGAAAAAGTAAATAATATAACATATAGAAATATTCTCTTTTATCGCTATATAGAATGTTTGAGCGTGTATGATATCGCTGAAATTATGGACTACTCCTTATCAACGGTAAGAGTGTATATTTTAAAAGGCATAACAGAATTAGCCAACATTCTAGAATGATGTTATTCTAGGTTTAAAGCAGTATTGAACTTAGATAAATGTTAAGAATCATTAAGGGTATAGGCTATATGGTTCATATTTCAATTTTAAGCGACTTTATAAGAAACATGAGCAAATACCCAAGAAAGTAATAAAAAAACAACTGTACTATGAAATATTCAATAAATACGAATGGGTATAGTGTTAGATAGTGGAACAGTGCTATAATAAAGCCGTTATCTAATATTCATTTAACTTTTATACTCCTTAATGAAGACTTAGACGCTTTTGTCTAGGTCTTTTCTTTTTGTCTTTTCATATGATCATACAGAAGATAGCAATAGACGAGGGGATAAAATAGCACTTTGTAACTTTAAAATAGCAAGAAATGACAAGAATTTTATATATAGGTCTCTTATCAGCAAAGGGAATATCTAGAATAGAAGCATTAAGGGCATATAACCCTTATTCATTGTGGGGTGGACGAAAAAACGGCAAGCCCATTTATACATGAATCAAGTAATAGAGATGTTTATGTTATTGGTTCAGAAGCAAGAAGACAGGCAAGCACCTTTTAAATTAATACATGAGCCTTGTGTTATCTGAACTTGATAAAGTATAAGTCATTCTATAAAAGGCGCTTAGAATCGAAAATAGAAGGAAATACAAAGGGCATGAAGTCGCAAAACGCTATTCCATAACAAACAATAAACCCACTAGCATATTATGAGAATCTGGAACACTTGCAGAAGATAAGGACGCCCCAATTTAGGGCGCCATATTAGATAAGTCAATAAAACATGACATGAAATAGAAAAATCTTACATGAAATGAATAAAATGAGAGCTACACGCTCATATGGCATATATAACGAGCGTGACAGTCTCTAAAAGTATGCTTTCATGCAGTAACTTTATAATTTCATGCATAATAAAAAAAGAGGTCGCAAATGATATGATGACCTCCCAGTAGACAGTGTAAATAATTAAAAGCACTGTTTACTGAGGAGGTTTTTCTTATGGGAAGAAAAAGTAAGTTTTCTAAGGAACAAAAAATAGAAATATGTAAAAGATACTTAGATGGTAGTGAATCGATTTCTATACTAGCAGAAGAAATAAATGCAGGTAAAACCACAATTGAAAGGTGGATTAAAATCTTTAAAGCGTATGGTAATTCTGCATTTGATGAAAAACCTGCAAATGAATCATATACAAAAGAGTTTAAATGCAAGGTTGTAGAAGAATATCTTGCTGGTGAAAGTTCACTAATAGATATTGCGCTAAAATATAATATTCCTTCAGATAGTACAGTACTTGCATGGGTAAAGTTATATAATGATCATATAGAATTAAAGGATTATATTCCTGGAGGTAAGGAAATCTATATGGCAAAGTGCAGAAAAGTCACAAAAGAAGAAAGAATAGA
>OGYE01001432.1_pt1 | contig 15478 bp, 49 predicted proteins | sample 1576471 | NCBI WGS metagenome assembly OGYE01 (sample SAMEA3541532, study PRJEB24748) | human gut metagenome | biome: human gut; feature: human-associated habitat; material: faeces | place: China | collected 2012
TGATGGACAGCGATGAAGTCCTTCGTTACATCTATGAGTATGGATACACAGCCGATGACCGTGGACCCGGCCAGAGTGGCCGCCATCTTCCGGGAAGAGTAACTTATTTTCCTGAAGGCATTGTAAACATATAAATCTTGATTGACGTTTGGGATTTCCATTTTTATATCTACTCAAATTATCACCTACTTTCTTATACTAAAAAAGAAGCAGTTAATTTCTGCTTCTAATACTCATCATTATTTAATTGTATTCTCATAGGAAAGCAATTTTTCTTTGGGTTATAAATTATTAATCATTTGTTTTATACGCTCAATTTCTTCGTTTGTATGTGGTGTGCCACCTGCATTCATATCAACATACCACTGTAATACTTCTTTTTTTGTTTTTAGATTATTGATATTTACTTTAATCGAATTTCTCATTAAAGACATTTCATCTTCATATTCACTAATATACGAACCAAATATAGGTATTTCTCCATTCATAAATTTACGAATTGCTGTAATTCTCTGTAAACCATCGACACATACAAAATCATTATAATCTCCATCTTTTACAGAACCTTGCCAACTAGGACAATTAAAATATAGAATACGACCCGTTCTTCCTCCTCTCAAGAAAAACTCAATCCATGCTATTTGTTGTTCTTCCGTCCACACATGTCCCCGTTGAAAATCAGGGTTAAGCTGCAAGTCATAACTTTTTATATGTTCGTCTATAAATTGTAATAAATATGCAAAATCAAAATCACATTGCCAAGAGCCATCTCGTGTAAAAGATGGTATATCTGCAAATTTTGTTATTTTCTTCATTCAATCATCTCCATTCTATTTACCAAGAAATCGTCATTTCAATTATTTAATATTATTTTCTTTAATAAAATCATCAATTGTATCATTAATTATTTGTCTTATTTCTTCTATTTCTTTTAATGTCATGTTATCTGTGGTGTGCTCATACAATGCGTTTTCTACTGCTAATTTAATATCAAATCTATAGTCCAATGCCATTTATTTCACCTCATTTATTTACCTATTGTAACAACAATTTGCGTTCCAGTTTGATTTCCTGAAAGCTCTCCAATATATTCCTTTTCATCTCCTTCAAAATCTTCTGAAATCACATCCATTAAACCTTCTATAATATTATAAAAATCTTTCAGTAACCAATAGTGACTCGAAGAAACATGTATACCATCACATAAAAATTCTTCTAAAAATTCCTTTGCATACATACGACAAGTAGATTCGTTTTTGTTTTCAAATGATTTTGAACCCACATAATCATAAAAATCATCATATTCTGTTTTTACGTTCCTACTTGTACAACCAAAATATTCTGGATTATTTAATGAGTAATCTCCATCAGTATATAAATTATATAATATTTCTATTTTCATTTAATCTATCTCCATCAATTCTTCAACTTCCTGCTTCATTATTCTTATTTCAGATAAGTCATATCTTTCAACCATTTTCATTAATTCAACAGATAAACCTTTGGTTTCTGATAAATTTTCAATTGCTCTTTCCATATGTTCATAGGCAAGATCCAAATTATTCCATACTGACTGCAAGTTATTTTGCGTTTTATTAATTCGGCTCATTTATACCCCTCATTTCATAACAGATACATCAATAACATTTAATCCTGCATCTTCCAAATTCTGTTCAACACAATATCTCAATGTTTCTTCACTGCTTTCATCGTCATAAAATTCAGTTTCGACTTCCACTAATAATTTTGCTTTTATTTTATTTGGTTTGTCTTTCATTTTACTCACCTCAATCTTTTACTTCTTCTCTTTGCCTACCATCAATATACCACTTAATTTTAAAATCAAAATCACTTTCTATTACATGATCAATGTATGACTCTAACTTGTTCAGCTTAATTATAGATACATTATCTATATCTATAATAACATGATTGCCAGATTTTGTATTAACACTCATACCATTTGCATTATTTGTAATTGGTAAATAATTTATATATCCATTTGAATCAGTTTCATTGTTTAAAAGAACTAAAGATTTCCCATCATTAGTTTTATAAACATCAAGTCTTTCCATTTATATCACCTCTTCTATTTTTAATTTCTTAATACATGTATTCCCAATTTTAATCTGATCTTTGAATTTTCCATTTTCAGTTTCTTCATATGTAGTTGTTTCTAATACTGGAATATGGAACAAATAACCAGATTCCAATTCTCTGCCACAACAATCGCATGTTTGTCCACAGAAGCTATCACATTTGCCTGCATAATAAGCATCTTCACCTAGTATATTGTATTTCTTTCCTATTATCAAATTCATTATACATCCTCCATCAGTCTGCCTTCTAAATCGGTTTTTACATCAATTAATGTTTTCATTCTTGATTCTGTTATGGCGACTTTCGTTGTTTCCACATTAAAAATCATTTGTTTTTCTAAATCTCGTTCTAGTCTGTCAATTTCTGTATCAAGCTCACCAATATATTCTTTTACCTTTTCTCTCATATTTGGTTGTTTTTCATATTGATATAACTTTTCTAACGGTTTTTGCATTTGTTTATTTGATTCCACATCTGCTTCACCATACATATACATTTGATATGAAGGCGAGTTTGGTAAATTCCAATTAACTATCTGCACTAACTTATCCAATATCTCTTCCTCCTTCTATAATATATTCTCCATTATAATAGAAAATAGAACTGCTTTTTGGCAATTCTATTCGTTAATTAGTCTTCTCTAAAATTATTGATAAATTTAGCAAACGCTTTATTTGATTTCTTTTCGTACCCTAATTCTTTAAGAGTTGCAAAAATAGATTCTTTGAAATGTTCTTGCCACTTTAAATCTTCACATAAATAATCTATAAATAATCGTCTTCTTTGTTTTGTCGGCAATCTCATTATCATTTTTAAAATGCCATCACTAATCTCTTTGTCACTTCTTTCAACATCATCTGATATTTTTTTTAATTCTTCTTTAGTTATATGTATCGCTTCATTTGATACATACATTCTGTACAAATCTTCTCTACCTAAAACTTGAGAAGTATAAGTTTTTCCATTCCACTCACCTTCATATGTGATTCCGTTATAATCTACAACCGTTATATTTTTCATTATAATCACTCTCCGTTCTTTACTTAAAATCTAGTCAATCTTATAATAAACATCACTTAGCTTAACTATTTTGTTTGTTGGATAAATAGAATAAATCTTATTAAGAGAATGATTATATTCTACAATATTAAAATCTTTCATTTTCTGTTCCATTAACAAGCCAAAAAATTTCTTTGTAAAATTAGTAGATAATCCAATTAATCTCACGGATTTAATTTCACCTGTATTCTTCTTCTCCTAAATTATTTCTGTCAAGGAACATTTGACGCACATCAAGTCTCGTATCTTTTGGTTGTTCTGGTTCATGTAGCCAAAAATAAATTTCTTCGATATGTCCCATGACATAGCATACCCCAATAGTTAATACTGCAATTAATAATTCCATTTTTAATATCCTCCTTTCTATTGTAGTAAGATATTACATCTACCTTATTTTTTAGACTCCTTATATGTATCATATAGTTCTAATGGATTATTTTGATTTTCACCTTGGAATAATATTGTGTGTGAATCAAACTCTGTGACATTGTAAATTTCTATAAATTCATAAAAATATATCTTTTTCTTTGTTTTCTTCGCAATATAATAACCGGTATTGCAGCACAACTTCGTACCTATTGGTCGAGTTGGAAATTCTAACCTCTTTATATCCTTTAACTCAATATTAGACTCTCCTGCCAGTTCTTCAAAAGAAGAATAATTATATTCGTCAATTTTGTAATCATTAATATTAATCATAATTCCTCCTGAAATTTTTTCTTTAATCATACTACCCAACGAGTCCTATAAAAAAGACTTAATACTCATATTTTAATTTTTGATTTATTTTATTATATCATTAAAAACCATATTAAATCTACTTACACATTCTATTTTGCTTCTTTCTAAATACAACTTTCCTTGTAATTTTTTCTTCCAGTATTTATTCGCCTCTTTTGAGCTTCTAATATATAACGTCACTTGTTTACCTTTCTGGAAACACTTAGAACAAAGTTTTCCATGATACACCATTCAACTCGACTATGATATTCCCCGTTCTTTCATCTTTATTACCTCATTCAAAACCTTAAGAAGGTCGAATTTGAATCTTTATCTTTCATTATACTTTTCTTTATATTCCTTTATTATTTTTTTAGCATCATCTGTAAACCAAAAACCATTTTCTTTGGCGAATTTTTCAATTATCTTGTAATGTGACACGTGAATTATTATACACTGTCCATTTACACACATTGATTCAATTTTAAGCAATTCAGAATAAGTTTTATTATTAATATTTTTACAATTTATCTCGACCCATTTTTTCTCTACTCCTCTTATCCAATTTTCATTTTCTTCCTTATATTTTCCTTCCACTGCTTTTTTTAGAATTTCTTTATCTTGTATATAAATACAAAATCCGTTATTCAATAAAACATTTCCAATTTCAGCAGCTCTATCTGAATAACAACCCGTCACGTCTGTTAATTCTCTGCACCAACAAGCCCAACAAGATTTCCATTCATACTTGTGAGCTTTTACAATTTTTATAAAATCATTATTCTTTTTATACTTAAGAACAATTCGATTGCCTTTCTTCATAATTTCAACAATACCATCATATTTAACCTCTTCTGGTTCTATAGAATTAGAACTCGTTTCAATTTCCTTTACATTTTCAGTAAACACATATTTCTTTTCCATAATTTCTCTCCTTTAAACTTTAAAACAAAGTACATCTTTGTAATCGAAACTTTAAATTTTCTTTTGCTTTTTCAATTGCTTCGTCTAATTTGCTTTTATCATGAATGAATAAGTGTTCCCATCTTGAGTCTTGAAACGGAACGCTTAACAAAACTTCATAATGAGCTACATTATATATTGAATCAGGAACCCATACTACTTCTGCCGTTCCTGACTGACCATTGACGGTCATATTAATTTCATAACTATCTTTCATTTTAACATCTCCTTAACCTACTATATATTTTACATAGTGTTATCCTCATAACCTCTTCCATATTCTACATAATTTCATTTAATAACTCAATTATTTATTCATTTCTTATGTTCTTCATCCCATCCTTTAGGTTTTCTGGTGTCAAATCCTTCCCAAATTTTATTTTCAAATGCCATACCACTATGAGATTTACCTAATATTCTATCATATAACTCAGCTTCCTCTTTAGTAATCTCAATTCCTTTGTCGTATTCTCCTGGTACATCATATTCATACTCTTTTGCATCAGGTTTAACATAAAACTTAACCCAATGATTTTCTTGAGTAAATATATTGTGAAACCATACTACAGCAGCTACCACTTTGCCTGTTTCAAATTCAGTTGTTACTTTTCTCTTAAATCGTGGATTATAAGCTGGATATGCAGGGAATCCTTTTTTACGGTAATATTCCCTATCTTCATCGTCGTATTTCTTTTTCAACTGTTCAGATGGGCATACATAATCTGTATATGTCTTTCCACTATTTAGTCCAATTTCCGTCCTGTGATAGATTCCGTCATTATCAGTATAACCACTATTTCTAATTCTCTCACCATTAATATACTCTCTCATGTTATTATCACAATAATGATGATTTCCATTACTGTCATAAGAACTTGTATATTTTTTCATTGCTGCATTGTCGTAAGCATTTTTTGCAGCTGCCCCACCAAATATCCCTAAAGATAACAATAATCCTAACATATTTACCAACCACCTTTCTACATATTCTTATACATTTCTTCTCTCTTCTTTGCGTCTTCCTTACTCTGTATAATTGCAGGAATACCGTGTACTATAAACAATGCGATTGCACAAGCTATTAATTCTACCATAATTTTGTCCTCCTAAAATTTGTTTTCCGTTTTTGTTATTTTAATCATACCATCTACAAAGTCCAATAAAAAGGACTTTAATTTATAATTCGTAATAAATACAAATTCTAATTTCGTTTATTACTTTAATTTGTCTTCTTATCATTAATTGTGCTGCATATTCTTCTTTTGTCTTACATTCACAATTATCTTTTTCTTTCTCTTTTAATTCACAAACATAATTGTCTAATAAATCTGCGAACTGTAATCTTTCTTCCTTTGTCATTTTTCTACCTCACTTAAATACAAACCCAACCTCTTTTTTCATAATTTTCTTTACAAAAATCATATGACGGTTTTAAACTTTCTTCTTTGTTCAATGTCATTGTATCTAAAATATAACCACCAGTTCCTAATACAGAACTCCATGTGTTTCCATTTGCATTTTTTGCAACGTTTATTGCTTCTTTTTTGTTCAAATTGTATATACATAAAGCACCGTTTTCATTATACACAAATACATATTTGCCTACAATCGAATTATATAAATCCTTTCCATTACATAGTGTGTTGTACATTTCTCTCCAATTTTTAAAAATAATTTGTCTGTTGTTCATTTGCATCAACCACCTTTCTTTTATTTAATCATAATACATAATACTTTTGCATCTTTATCACCATACCAATCTTCAAAATCTGCATAAATATCACAATTTGTCATTATGGTATTATTGTACTCTTCTTCATTCATCAACTCATAAAGACCTACTTCCATATCATCATCATAGTTTCCATGTGGCGAATTTTCTCCTAATGATCTACAATTATCCGTATGAAAATTACTTGGATATTATTTACCACCACTCATCGCTTTATATACTTCTAATTCTGTATATTTACCTTTATTTTCTTCTATTACTTCTTTAATTGTCATAATGTTTACCTTCTATTTTAAAATTTCCGTTTCATTTGTTAAACATAACTGTAATAGTACACTCATATTCACTATCAATCATTGCCATTTTAACTCTGGTGTCTTTTTTGATTTCATCGCACAACATTTCTAACTGTTCTCTATTCAAATTTTCTTCTGTTTCCATTATTGTTGTCATGCCTTTATATGTATCAAACTCGCCATCAAGCCATTCAATTCCATATTTAATATATTTTTGTGCTAACAATTTATAATCCATAAAATAACCTCCCTTTCCTAGTAAATCATCGCTTCATTGTCAATTAACTAATTTTATTAAACAAAACACAAATTAACCCAATGATAACTTGAATCAATTCTATATTCTTGTTTAATATTTACTTTTTCTAACCATGAGACATCTCCGTTTATACAATGTATAGGAAATAAAGCAAATTTTGTAATAATTCGTTGTTGTCCATGATAATGTTTATTTTCAATTTCTTCTTTCCACCTCATATTTCTTCCTCCAATCTGCCTTTAAATCCTCATTTCATTTCACTATACTGCTTCATAATTTCACTAAGTAACCCTTTGAGATTGTATTCTCCATACTGTACATAACAGTTTATTGCCTGTTCGAGATTATCTGCATTTTCAGCATTGGTAGCAACATCTAAATCTATGCACATATCTTCCAATATATCGTATACTTCTCGTAATTTTTCATCTGCTTTTTTACATGCATTTCTTGCATCTTGCAAGGCTTTCTTTAATTCTAATTTTACAGATTCGTCTAAAGCCTCATCCGGAGACATTTGTGATATTTCTTTTTTCATTCACATCACCTCAATTCATAATCATATGAAACCAAGTCTTTTAACATTTTAATTGCATCTTCCAATGCTTTTTGCTTTTCATCTAATTGCTTCGTTAAATCCTGTATCATTGATTCTCTTTCTCTAACCATAAATTTCAATTGTTCTTTTGTGGCATTATTTATAGTTAATCTTTCTCCTTGTTCCCATTGGTTATATGTCATATCTCATCACTCCACTTCTATATTAATTCATCAACTTCAACTACATCAGGATTGTCACTAAACCACGAATCATCTTCTGCAATTTCCTTTAACTCAATAAAATCTCTTTCAGAATCAAAGCAATCGTTGTGCATCAAATAAGCTGTTTTCACCTTTTCTCTTGCATCTTCATATGACTCTGCCTTTACAATTCCAACAGCCAATTCTTCAATCCTGTAAGCATATAAATTTGTAATATCCAACATATTAAGCACTCCTTTCCGCACTACAAAAGAAATCATCTTCTGTAAAACTATATCCATCATAGTGTTCATAAATAAATTCATCACTAACATATTCATCAATACTTGTAATCATTTCATATGACGGCTCATTGATATTAACTCCCATCACTTCTGCAAAAGTTCCTTCATTTACAAGTTCTGAATAATACACCTGTTTCAGTTCGTGTAATTAATCTCTATTTAATTCTCTTACTGTCATAATTTATCACTCCATTTCTGTAAATCCATTTCTCTTTAAATACTCTATGTAATCTTCAATATCTGATTTCTTTTTAACCTCAATATCTTCTGGATGATAATATCCATAAAAAGCATTCGTATACACCTTATATGTTTTATTTTCCATATTAACAATGAGGTTATAATTGTTGGCACAATCACCACGTTTCTTCCAATTCTTATCAAGCCAAAATAAATGAAATCTCATATAAATCAACCATCCTTCCTATCGCTTCCAGTTAAAGCTTCCATTAACTCACCAAATGTTTCAAAATACAACTGCGTTTCACTTAACACACAACTAACAACAGTATCATCATTGGTTGGAATATCTATATCATGCTGCCAAGCATAGATTAATTCATTCACTGTCAAGACTGTTTCTATTTGTTCATCGTTTGCATTTAATGTAATTACTGTAATAATATCCATAATTTTATCCTCCAATCTTAAAATGAAATTGCTAATTCTTTACCTTGCCACATGTAAAAAATGTAACTAGTTCTCCTCTGTTAAACGACCTATTCATCATCATCTAATGCCATCATCATTGCAGTTATAATCATATCTTTATCAACAATAAGTTGACCGATTATTTCTCCATTTTCTTTTTGATTTAACAAATCATCTTCTATAATTTGTTTTACAAATGGATATATTTTTTCGATTACGTTTTCACTCCATGTTCTATAATCTCTACCTGCTGTCATTTTTCTTAAAATATTTTCAATATCATTATAAATATCCATATTATTTTTCTCGCTTTCTATTTTATTATCCCAATCACTAGGTAATTCAGGATGTGCTTCATATTTAAAATCTTCAGCACTTAACTGATTATGTTTCAAACAATAATCAAGTTCTTTTTTTGTCAAATCTTCACATAATCCTTTTACATCTACTAATTTTTCATTCATTTCAGAATCGTCTACATCAAATTCCCATATTACTCGTACTATCATTTGCCTTACCTCTCTTTCAATGTTATAATTTCCATATAGGAGTTGAGGACTTACACGACTGTAAGTCGATGCCTCGTTTGTTACTATGATTTGATATATTCCCAAGCCTCTTGCTCTGTTGGGAAAGCAATGTTACAACCCGGAATATACCAATCTCCATATTTCATATACGGCATATTAACACCTCCTATTTATGTATATTTATAGAAAAAGCAGGGATAATTAATATCTCTGCTTTAACTACCTATTTAATATTCTCTTTTTCACTATTAAACGTCTCTATAATTTCCAATATGTTATCCAAGTGAATTGAACATCTTGTTGTATCATCTAAATTTTCTGCATATTCATCTAAATCTTCACATGCTTTCTGTATCTCTTTAATTATTTTTTTCGTTAATCTTTGTTATACATTTGCCTCCTATTTGATTTCTACAATGTCCCATACTTGCCATTCTTCTCCCGTATCAACTACGTTGTCACATATATCTGAAAGAGGATGTAAATTAATTACCTCATCCATTTCTTCTTTCATTTTTACTTCACATTCTTTATAAGTCCCTTGAAAACTTACTCGAAAATCAACACCGTCATAGGCATGATGCCATATAAGTAAATGTGTTCCTTTATCTAGTTCAATTTCTATAATATTCGTTACATAGAAACTTTCGTTTTGCTTTGAACTTATTCCAAATACATCGCTTTCTATTTCCATCTCGCCGAAATTTTCAAACTGTTCAATACAAGTTAAAGCAGCTTCTTTTTTAGCTTCCATATATGTCTCATAAAATGAATAATTTGCATTTGTATATTCTTCATCATTTAATTCGCATAATAAGTATAATTTATCCATAGTAATTCTCCCTTCTATTCCACCTGAAACCATCTATATTCTGGAATAATTTTATGTGTCTTTTCATCTACATAACTTGTATCAACAAGTACAACATCTAATTCGTTTTCTACTATATGGTCAATTTCAGTTAGTGGATAATCCCACAAGTAATCATAACCACGTTTATCAAGTATTTCCCTTAATTCATCTTCTTTACATTCAGGAATCGGATAAAACCCCAAAAATTCGCTACAATAACTTGTAGTGCTATATATCTTTTCGCTTTTAACCATTTGTTACACCTCCTTTATAAATCACCTAAAATCCATTTCTCTGCAAAATCTAACACACTCTCAGGAAAATTTTCTGCATATTCATTATAATTAAATGTTCTTCCAACAAGTATTGTTTCAATGCTTTCGCTTTCCTCGTATGTGATTTTATATGTCTTTACATTTCCAATTTCTCTTACTAATTCAATTCTTAATACGTTCATTGCGTTCATATTATTATCTCCTTTTAATTGAAGCGGTTTTTCATTGTATTTTATACAACTAATTCTTCTCTGTAACTCTTGAATGTATGAATGGAATAATATGATAAATACACGCTTTTAGTTGTATATTGCATTTCAAACTTACCAGTCATATCATTATAAAATGTATGTAATAGCAGTTTACTATTTCCGTGGTAACAATTTTTTGCTTTTTCATAGGTATATGGTTTCATATTATTAGGAAATATAAAACCCTTCCGTAACATCTCATTTACCACTCTATCATGCTTCTCTTTTGAATTTATTTCATATAACATATTCATTCACTCCTTTTAAACCACTCAAATTTATTTGTTATACAGTTCCATCTGATAAATCCGTTTGTGTCTTCTCTTATATTCTCACGATTTTCCAATATACATTTAAGTAATTCTTTTGCTAGTTTGTCATTTAATCGCTTTTTATGGTATTTTAAATCATCGCCCACATATTCAAACACTTCTGAAACATCTTGAATTGCCTTTGTATATCCTCTAATAAAATCACCAGATAATTTTTCGATTGCCATAACTATTCCTCCATTGTGTAATACAGATACTTATATCTTGTATCATCTATATTTCCATTCCAATCAATATCAAGCCACTTCTGTTCTACAACCAGAATATTATCATCGGTTGCATAACACTTAATAAATGTGTGTGGTTTTACATCTTTGAGTTCCAAGTGACTATCTCCATCAAATACTAAATGATTATTTGACTTTGCCACACAACTTCTTGCATGTGATGCGTGTCTTTCTAATCGTCTTTGTCTTACTGCACTAATTTCACCATCATCCATAGCAAGACTAATACCAATGAATAATGACTTACCACTTGTAATTCTTCTAACAAATTCTGCTTTATTGATTTCCTTTATATTCTGTAACATATCAACCAACCTCCATATTATTATTAATCCATGCGTTTATTTTTGCTGTAATTGCTTCTATGTTATCAACGAAAATCCCTTTATACCAACCAACAAAAATTAAATCCAAATCATCACGAATTGAAATATAAACTTCTGTTTGAGTTTCATCGTCATTAAGACAACAAAAAATATATAAGTTTTCTATGTCTTCATCCATAATTTCTCCGTAATCTTCCCAATCTTCAAATGTGGTCTTATATCCAATTTGCTTTATAGGTGTAATTAAGTCACCTGACCTTACTTTGAATATACAATCAGGATCGCCTATTTCATACCGCGAATCTCTTTGTAGTGTAATCATTTCATTCACTCCTTACATTACAAAAGGCAGACACAATAATTTGTATCTGCCTTTATATATTCTCTATTTTGTTGCACTAAAAAAGCAGATACCGTTTTTAGTATCTGCCTTTAGACGCTTTTTTGTTTTTATTATATTTCTTTAACGAAATACTCTGTCCCGTTGTCAAACATATCCGTATATTTATTTAACACATCTGCCAATTCTTCTAAGTTTTCTGCCTTCATTATTTCTTCTTTGTATTCTTTATAGTCCTTACAATATTCTTCATAATTATTACCTGTATATTCGTCCCTTTCACAAGCCTTATCGTCTTCTGGATAATAATATTTTTTTTGCCTTTTCTAAATCTGTAAAAACAGCTTCTTTATCAAATTTGTTTCTTAATTCCTTCATTTATTTACCCTCCTATAAACAATATTCAATATAATATACTTTTCCATTATCTTCTACAATTCCCCAATCAAGAGCAGGGATTTTTTCTGTTATCATTTTTCTGTATTCTTCAATATCCTCTTCTTCAATATTCCATTCTTTCATGTATTCGTTAAAATGTTTTTCAAAATCTTTACCTTCATACACGATGCTTCCATTCTTTAAATGTTTTTCTGCTTCTAACTTTGTACATTTATCCAACATTAAAATTTCAATTTCTCTTTCCTTTGTCATAATAAAACCTCCGTTCTTTATGCATTGATTGTATCATATTTATTTTTGTTCTACAATTCCATAATTATTTAAAACTGTTTTCACTATTGCAAATTGTTCATCTCTATCATCTGTATATTCAACTGCATCTACAATAGATTCTATAAAAGCTTCCATTTCTTCAATTGTAAGTTTCAATTCCATCCCACTTCATTCCTTCCTTTAAAATTTGAATGTACTCTTTCATTTGGTTGTCACATTTCTTCATTATTATATGTATAATCAAAATCTCCATATGTTAATCTTGAATTAATAATATCTCTTGTCTCTGTCTCCCAATCTTTTCTAAATCTTTTTGCCTGTTCTTTTTGAGACAACGAATCATCATAATATTCCATATTACCTTCTTCAATTTCCTTTGAGATTTTCATTTTTAATTTCTGCTGTGATGTTCCAATAAAAAGAAGTCGCATACTAGAATATTCTTTCCATTCATTACAGCTATGTAAATAATATATTTGCTGTGCCATATAATCACACTCCTATCTGCTCCATTGACCAACTTTATTTCCGTTTATATCTATGCAACTACCTGATTTTTCTCCATTTTCAATTTTCAAGCATATATTCGCAAGAATCCTGTTGAGTTCAACTGATTCCCAATATTTATCTTCTTCTCCCGTGTATGGATCACAGAATGCTGCACCGCCTGTTTTAATTTCAATTTTCAACATAACATTTTACCTCACTCTTAATTATTAATTTTGTATACTCTGGATAGTTTTCATAAATCTCTTTGCACCAATTCTCATCTTTTGTTTTCTTTATAAGCCAGTTAAAATCAGAACTAAAATAATATGCCTTGTGTCCTTCCTCTGGTGACTTATCTGTTCTATCTTTCCATTTTGTAATAATTACCATTTCATATTTTTTGTCTTTGTCCCAAATCTCTCCTGCTAATTCTGCTGTATATAAATTATTCTGCATAATCAACTAACCTCCTTGATAAATTTCTGAATCATTTTTCTGTATGTAGAAATCATACGATTATAAGTCCAATATTTAGAATCAGAATAATTGTACTTATTGAAAATTTCTTTTGCCTTATCGTTATATTTTTTCATAATGTCATATGAGACTGTTCTGCCTATACAATCATAACCATCTAAGATTACATAATCTCCAAAGATATAAGCATCACATGCCCAACCTTCAGTTCTTGTGCAATAATAATCTGCGTTCTCAAACTGTAATAAAGTTTGAAGATTTCCATTTCCTGCATTTATAATATGATAATTCTCTTTGAGAAATTTCTTTGTGGTTTTCTGTTTACTCATACTAATCAACCTACCTTTCTAATTTATATATAATAAACTCGTTGCAATTCCTCTAACTGCATACCAACACTGTTCTGCGTTCATATATCCAATCAGTGAACCAGTATCTTTCTTTATATGGAATTGATTGCCACCTTCAATACTGATTACTACAGATATTTCCGTTTTGCTTACTGTATTGATTGCACTAATTTCTCTATCAATCTTTCCACACAGTTCTTTTTCGTTTTCGCTTAAATATCCTACAACTCCGTTATCCCATTTGATATTTAACATCTATATCACACCTTTCTAATCTCTTTTAACATATTCGCTTTGCACATCATTAAGTTCTCTTTCATATTCTCAATTCGTATATCCATAAACTCTTTGAGTGCCTTATCAAATTGTTTTTCTGTAATGTTATGACCATAATTTGCAATCACAACATCCATAACTTCTCTATACGAAAAGCCATTAAATAATGTGTCGTTCTCATGTATTGGTGAGTTATAAGTAAACTCTTTTCCATTTAGTGAATCCGTTTCAGGATCATATAACCATCTGCTCATATTAAACCTCCTCTACAATTCCGTTTTCTGCGTTGCTCCAATGGTATTTCTTTCCGTTCTCTACGTTCTCAAAAATTACTGAATATGAAAATGTTTTAAATGGTGTAAATACTTCTCCGTTGCAAGTTGTCGGTGACTTCTCAGTATTCCAATCAATACCAAGCTTTCCATTTACTTCTTTCACTGTAAACACAGTTCCATAATTCCGTGTTTTAATCTCTCTGTTGCATGTGTCGTACATATGTACTTTTACTTTGTCATTTACTTTTAACATAATTCGTTTCCTCACTTTCTTGTAATAAAATAGGCAGCTAGATATATATTCTCCTAACTGCCTTTGCGTTTTACATTATTTTATTATTTCCATATTTTTATCACATCTTTGCAACGTTCCATTCCATTTTTATCTTTATAAGATTGAAGTTTAATGTATTTCATCCCGTGAAACTTGTGAATTTTTACGTTAATTCCATCACAAGACGTATGAAATGAAATGACTTCATGTTTGAATAAATCCTTGACACCATATAATGTATTAATTTTATTACTGCCTTCTACATCATAATGATCATTTGCATAAGCTAAAATATTATTATTGATTCCGTCCACATAAACTGTAAAATTCCAATGTGTGTATTTATCACTTTTCTTTTCCATTAAATTATACAATTCTTCTACAACCATTTAAAATCACCTCCTACCACACTAAGAAATCTTAGTTTCTATACATCTCTTTTGATATAGCTTTTAAAACATCATCGCCACTTGTCTGATAAATCATTTCTCCATCTTCCCAAATTTCAAATTCAGGGTAAAAATCTTCACAAATACTTGTGCGAATTTTATTTATATTTTCGCTAACGCAAACTGTATCACTGCCCTCATATTTTTGTCTTAATAAAACATATATTTTCATGTTAATCACTCCAATCTTCTAAAGAAATGCGAATTTCTTAGTTGTGTAATTTTTCTTTTACATAATTAAACGGTCTACTTTTAT
>OGYE01001433.1_pt1 | contig 15478 bp, 13 predicted proteins | sample 1576471 | NCBI WGS metagenome assembly OGYE01 (sample SAMEA3541532, study PRJEB24748) | human gut metagenome | biome: human gut; feature: human-associated habitat; material: faeces | place: China | collected 2012
AGTCATCGGGCATTATCTGAACATAAAACACTATCAATAAGTTGGAGTCATTACCGTCATATGGAATAACAGTGGTTGATTCTTATAATCAAAAAACTATTCAGAAAGGAATAAATAAACTGATCTGTTATGGGGCTTACCAATATTCAGATGGCTCTTCGGAGTATGTTATTTATAAAGCATACCCAAATAGTCTTGGTGAATTAATTAGTGAGTTTAAACCGATTAATGAGTGAATGGAAAATGAAATTATTTAATGTAATAACATTTTGTTGTGCTATTTTTGCTGGAAGCGCGATAGCTGATAATAAATTGCCAGATTGGCTTTCTACCTCAAAGAAAGATTATGATTTAGTAAGGGCATTCTATTTGTCTGGATTTGCTTCGAAAGCAATGAACAATCAATTTGGTTATCATTTGCCATCTGAGTTGGTTAATGATTTTAAAGATAATGAATTTGCTGCTCAGGAAAAATGGAACACAATTCCAATTGTGTATGGTGAAATAAAATCCATAAGAATGGTGAATAATAAACCAATTGTAGAGTTATTTACTCCAGGGGAAAATGCAACGCCACTAAATTATATCAAATTGAAAATATTGGATTCAAAGCAAGACTCTCTGTTAAAACTAAAAAAAGGGGATGATATATATGCAGTGTGCTCAGGTGCTAATTTTAGCTTAGTGCCAATTCTGAGCAACTGCACTCCTGCAACAGACGTCATTGATGCTGCACTCTCTTTTTCTGGTGAATATATGTTCCCTGCTTTTGATTCTTTTTCGCCTACTAAGCAAAACGTCAAATATATATTCACAAATCAAGATCCTGTTCAGATGATGAATTTTATAGGGTACCTATCCTTAGTCGATACAACGAAGGATAAGAAAAAAATGGATATGGTTCGTAAGTGTACGCCTTGGAAGCCGGAATGTTCACAACAATTCGTTGATGTAATGGAAGGATTTGATAGCATCATGTATAAATATGAGGGAGAATTTAAAAATTACATAGAATTAAAATAGTATTTGAAAGGATAGTCAATTTAAGTTTTAAAAAAACGCCCATTAAAGGGCGTTTTATTGTTTTACTCAAAACAACCTGATTATGTGATAACCATATCATATCCCTCATTCCACCTACACTGATTACCCCCCAGACAACAATATTCCTACTCAATGAACAAATGACTACTCGTAGAATCGGTTAACACACCAGATTCTACGAGGTTTCAATGACACCACGACAATTACTCGAAGACGTCAAATCCCGCTTCACACCTTTGATTGCGGATGAACCTGCCTTACTGGAATCCCTGCTAAGAAAAGCATTGGGAACCTACCAGGATAGAGCGGGGCACATCAAGCGGATACGCTTCACTGATCAGGCCAGTAAATCACTTGCTTGCCCTGCTGATTTTCTTGCGCTCGTATCGGTTACAGATCACACCGGCGATCTTGTCTACTCCGACGTTTACGATGGGAATATCGAGCTTGAAGATACCCATCGAGCGGTATACCCACTGAATGTGTCATATCTGGCTAATTTGCGTGATATGGATCTGGATAATGGAGAAGTGCCACCTGAAATCATTGGGTTACTTTCTGACTATCTGGAAGTGCTAATCGCGATACCTAACACTGATCGCCTGCGAAGAATATCTATCGCGGGGAAACTCGATGCCAGCAATTTATCCGACGAGAACACGCTGTATCAGCGGAAGCTGGATCTGGAAGAGAAAATGAGCGCAACAAGGGCAATTATCCCGGGAATTGTTCTTTTCTCATCCATGTTGAAGTGAGGGGGCTGATATGGGGCTTAATGTTGCTTCAGTAAAGTCTTATGTATCTTCGGCATTAACGACGACATTATTTGGCTCCGGCGTTGGTGAGCGGGAAGTTGGTAAGCTGACGTCAATCATCATGAACAAAATGCTCTTCGCGCAAGGATGGCAGTTCTCTGTCGAAGTTGATGGACTGGAGGGAGCAGACTTCTTTGCCAAAGATATTACCTACCACGATTACAGCATCGAATATGAAACGATTAAAATCGGCGGAGGGAATATCCTTCAACCAACGGAGCGTTCGCCAGGGCAGATAACAATGATGGTCAGGGATACCGTTGATGGCCTCGTTTTGGACTGGTTTAAGACGGCAAAAAGTCGGGTGATTAATCCAGACGGTACCGGGAATATACCGTCTAAATATTTGCTCAATGTGCGTATTTATCGGTTGCTGTCTTCCGGCTTAACCAAACTGGAAAATGAGATGACTGTATTCCCGGTCACTACCGGCGATGTCACCTATGCGCGGGATCAGGTTACGGAATTTAAGTCATTCCCAATGACCTTCGCATTGCACAGCACGTTTAACCAATCCTCAAGTTCTTTGGCTTCCCTTCTGGGCTTTAGTTTTTCTCTTTGAATTAAGGAGCAAGGATGCTTTTACCCCTTTTCCCGCTACCATCGCGGCCAACTGAATTGATCCAGTTCCGTCAGCCAAATATTGCTGATGCGATGCGTTTCAACTCGATAACACCGGAGGAACAAGAACAACAGACAACGGCGTATTTAAAAGCCTTGCTGGCTGAACCCGCGAAACATGATCCCCTGACATGGACGGCGCAGGACCGGATTACCGCGTTATGGTGGATATTTACCGGCTCCCGTGAAACACCGGTCGAGACATTCACTTACACCTGTAAACATTGCGGTAAAGAGCATTATTACGATTGCGATATGAATGCTCTGGCTGAAGATATCCAGGTCCTGGAAGTGGAACCTTTCATTGACGATATTGAGGTGTCTGTAGAGGGAGTACCTTATCAATGGCGTATCGTGCCGCTTGATGGTTGGGCAATGGAAATGCTGGAGATGCGCCGTGCAGCATTGCCACCTGAAGACGACGCGGAATTCAAAGAAGCGATCGTTGATTTGCGTTTTTGGGAATTCGCTTATCAGTGTGAGCTTTATAACGATGTTAGCGGTACTCGTGAAGATCAGGCTGAGCGTCGTTATGAAACGATTAAACGGATGGCCATTGATACTGAATTTATGAAGCTGGCGGCACACATCCGATTGGCTCATGAAAAGCTCGAACATGGTTTACCGTGCTACATCGATAAAGGTGAAATGCGTCTTCGTCTCCCGCCTCATAAATGCCCAAATCAGGATAAAAAGGAGTCCACAGAGGGTGCGTATACCCGTCTGTGGGTGCCCTTTCGGGCTACCGACTTCATTCCACAGGTGGGGATTGAAAAGCTATCAGACCTTAGTGTCCAACCTGGTTTTGTATGGGGGTATACCGATTCAGGACGCTGAAAGGCTTACTGAATCCTATGCGTTTTTCCTGTTGGAGAAACTGGAAGAAAAACTTAAACCGAAACGGTAGGCGATAAGATCATGGAAAGAAAAAACGCCAACATTGACGATGTTATAAGGACAGTTGAAACCGCCAGCGCAAAAGAGCTGGAAGAGCTTGCAGGTATCCGGGAAGCTGTTGAAGATTTGAAAGGGGGACGCGTTGCAACTGTTGATCCTGTCTCTCGCAGCGTGTCGGCATTAAATCGCATAATCGAAAATTCCCGGCCTGACTTTGTGGCCAAAGCGCCATCCGTAGACCCTATTGTTGACGCAATGAAACGGCTTAATTTAGGGGACGTTTCTCGTGTAGTTCAGGAGGATGTTGCTCTACAGGAACCGCAGGCCAAATCAACTACGCGAAAGGGTAAAAAACGACGCAAGAAGGCTATAACAGAAGATGTAAAGGTGCAACGGACCGAAGCAGCCGAACACGCTCGCGAAATGTTCGGTCAAAAAGGCGGTGCGCAAAAAAGCCAAAACCAACGCGATGCGCGTGGTCGTTTTATTGGAAAGTCAGGGAGTAAGGCCGCAGCGGAAGATGCCCGTGCTGAACGTGCTGAAAAGGACAGGCGCAAAGAGGATGATGAGCGTCTAAATGCTGAATCAGGTTTATTAAAAAAACTGTCAAAAGTAGCTGAAGGCATAGGTAACCCTTCAGAGACTCGTGCCGTCGATGCGTTAGGTTATGCCGTTGCTGGTCCATTGTGGGCCGCAGGGAAGGAGCTTGGCGGGATATCAAAAGAAGTTGGTGGATCGCTTAATGGTGCCAGAAAGTCTATTGCCGATGTGATTCGTGGCAATGACGATAACAGCCGTAGAAAAGGTTTTTTTAGGCGTAAATCGCAAAATAGTGCCGATGTCGTTCAGGTTAACACCCAAAAACGGACGGTTCAGGAACTTCAGGAGCAGACCAGCGAAATTAAAGAGGGCAATGACAAGATTCTCAGCGCCCTTGATCAGATAGCCAAAAACACCGGGAAAAAGAAGGGCGGCTTGCTGTCCAAATTATTTAGCCTGTTAGGGAAGGGGGCCGGTGGCGTCGCGTCGTTGTTAATGGGGCGTGGCATGCTGAAAAAAGCTGGAGCACTCACTTTTGGCGCTCTGGGGGCAAAGAAACTTGTAGGAATGCTACGCGGTGGTGGCAAGAAGACTCTCGCCCATGAAGGCGGAGATTTGGCTGCCCGGGCAGCAGGTAAACTTGGATTAAAGGCAGTTGGTAAAGGGGCGTTACGCGCAATTCCCCTGGTCGGCACAGTGGCTGGAGGTATTTATGATGCGGTAACCGGTTGGAATGATACAGAAGCGCAACGTCGAGCGTTTGGGCTTAAATCAGGACAAGATCCATCATTCCAGCAAAAAGCCGCTTATACGTTAGCTAATGTTCTTGATATGGGGGGACTTGTATCTGGTATTAGCAGCGCCATTGGTGAGGTTCTCAAATCACTTGGATTTGAGGATATCGGCAATATGTTGCAATCATTTTCGACGGAAAGTATTGCCCAGGCCATTGATAGTGGGATTACCAACTTAGAAACATATATTTCTAACCTTGGCGACACGATTTCTACCAAGTTCGATGATTACACAGCAAAGATTGGTGATGCTGTTTCAGCATGGTTTAGCGATACATCTAATAAGCTGCTTGAAAAGCTGGATGCCATCAAAGACTTCTTTACTGTCGATAACCTGAAACAGGTTTTCAGTGATGCAATTGATAGTGCAATTGATTTCATTAAGAACCCAGGGAAACACATTAAAGAGGCGGCTGGTAATATTTGGGATGGGGTTAAAAATTTACCCGGTAAAGCATTAGATGCAGCGGTTGATGCCGTTAAAAATACCCCTGCGGCAATGATTGTATCAAAAATACCCAATCCGATCGGCGAGGCTAATGCGAAAGAAATCACTCCAGAGTTAAAAGCTCCGGTTAATAGCCACCAGGAGACGTCTAATTCTAAAACTGAATCCGATGCCAAACAGAGTAATATTGCTACCCGCGTGATAAATGCGGCACTGGACACAGCGAAAGATAGCAATAAAACAGTTAAACAAACTGCCAATCAGATTATCAATGCAAATGCCGTAGAAACGGGCAATCGCGCGTTGCAGAAAATTGATAAAGCTATTGGTCAAAATAGCTCGTCATCATCGTCGCGTAATACCACCGGCACTGGGAATGACATTCAGAAAGCTGCTGATACCTACAATAATGGCAACTTAGATGTAAAAGTCGGAAGCCTTGGCGCTGAAGGTAAGGCAAATCTCGATAAGTTAGCTCCGTATTTTGCTGAACTAGAGAATAAATATGGTCTTCCTGAAGGCACTCTTTACGCGATTGCTGCAACTGAATCTGGTGGTAATCCATACGCAAAATCCCAAACTGGTGCTCTAGGAATGTTTCAGTTCACGGGCATTGCTCGTGAAGAGACTGGCTTAGCTGAAGGTGAATCGTTTGATCCTGTGAAATCGGCAGAAGCTGCGGCTCTTCTCATGAGCAAGTATCTGAAGCAAGCCAATGGAGACTTAAACGAGGCCATCACTGCATATAACGCTGGGTTTGGCACTATTAATAAGTGGAAAAAAGGCACCGGTGACTTATCGAAGGAAAACCGTGAGTACGCGATCAAGGTCAATACTCATCGTGCTCGCTATTTAGGTGGTGAAATCTATACACCTGGGGCAGGAGCACAGGGTGGGGCGCAATATGGAGTGAGGGGACCACTGCCTGATAACGCCGTTATCGATCAGTCTACTGGTCTGGCGTTTACCCCTGGTGATAGCCCGTTTGAGAAAGGCGGTCTGGTAGACAAAATCGGCAATGCTGTTGGCGTTAACGATCTGGTCAACAAATTCATGAATGGCCGGGGGATGCGTCGAGAAGTCGTTCAGGGAACGCTAGAAGAACGTGCACGAGGGAAGGGGACCGCAACAGCAGCTGGCAATGTGTATGTTGATACCCCGATGCCAGTTGAAGAGGCGCGTCCGGTGGCCAACAACTCAAGTTACTTTGACCAGCTCGGCGCACAAATGGGGATTGATGGACTATTCGATAAACTCCGCAACTCGCCGGGGATGCGGAAAAATAATGCGCCTGAACCAGCCTCCACGTCCCTGGTGACGACTGCCGCCAACGATTTGCAGCAACCAACCGGTCGTATGCAGATAGACGGACAGGTTATTAGTGACCTTGGCGGCTCCGGTGCCAAGCCGACAATGCAGTTGGCTGATAATACCGTTTCACTTGATGGTGAAACGAAGCGGCTGTTTGCGCAGATGACCTCATTGCTTGCCAGGATTGAAGAGCACACTAAAGACTCGGCGAAAGGCCAGGGAACTGTCGTAAAGGTCAGCACGCCTCAACCGGGCGTTATGCGCACGGTACCACTGTCAATTGATGATCCGTTGATGAATGACTACGCGAGAGTTGATTGATGGCCAACAATAACGAAATTGATCCTTTGCTGACGCTGGAGTTATCCGGCGTAAAAACGTATGAGTCCCAGGAGGAGGCCTGGGGCGCTCGTTTATATGAGTGGCTAAACACTTATCAGGGTGAGGTATACGGCGATCCGTCATGGGGCAATGTTTTACCGCAGTTTAAACACGAACCGACCAACTTGTCGCATGTTCAAATTGCGGTTGAGGCAATGCTATTGCAAAAACTGACGGTAGATTTACCCGACATACCGATTTCTGGCTTGTCAGTAGCCGAGGGGGATGCTTTTGATAAGTTGAAAATATCCATTCGTATCAGGGATATAACTATCACACAGGACGTGGTGCTATGAGTAAAACAACACCAACTAAAGACAGTATTCGCGCAGAGTTTGAAGAGCTTGTCGAGAAAGATTCATTCTGGTCGAAGTTTGTCGGCTCTCAATTTGTCTCGATGCTGACATTGTTTATTACCCAGATTGTCTACAGGTGCTTTCAGTATGCCGATGCGGCGCTGGCTGAAGGCTTTATATCGACCGCGACGCGGCGTTCCTCTATCCTGGCAGCGGCAGAAACGAATAGTTACGTTGGTACCAAGCCAACACCGTCATCGGGGATGGTTGAGATCATAGCCACAAGTGAAGATGCTCCAGCGGTAATCCCCAAAAACACGCCTTTAATATCTGACGACCAGTACCCTTACATGACTATGGATGTATGCAGGTTGGTTGACGGCACCGGTACGGTAGAAGTGGCGCAGTTGGAAATTCAGGAGGTGACATATACCGTTACGGCGGCCAAAGAATTTCTGGAAGTCGTATTATCAAAGGCTCTCACTGCTGTCAGCTATAAGCTGGAAGTATTCGTGACGACCGATGGTAAGACTACGCAGTGGTCTTCCAGCACTATGTTCCGGTTAGCCGGTAGTAAAAGCCAGGTCTACGTTGAGTTTTATAAACCATCCGAGCAGTTGGGGGTTCGATTCGGTGATGGGCTAATTGGGCAAATACCGCCAGAAGGCTCGACAATTACACTTAAGGTATGGTGCACCAACGGAGATATAACCTTGGTTGCTGGCCAAAATCTGACGCCTGTCGATTCTGCGGCTAATTTAGCTAATTTGATTTCAGTTAAGACAACGACACCCATAACCGCAGGTACCGATGCCGAAACAACGGAGATCACACGTAACCGTGCACAATATTACCTTGCCTATGATGATCAGGTCGTATGGGGCGGGGACTATACGTATTTTCTGGTGCGTAACATCCCGGGACTGTCCTGGGTAAAGGCATGGGGCGAAGGCCAGCAAGAGAAATTAGATGGTGCTTATAATGTTCAGAATATCAATAAGATATTTATTTCAGGATGGCATCCAAATAAAAGCCAGTCAGAGGTTGAAGAAATGATCCTGGCTGCCTTTAAGAAGGTGCCGAATGAGTTGAACAAAAAATTCTCGTATAAAGAGGTCAGAAAACTACCCTTTAAGATCACCATCACCGGGCGGATATCGGCAAGCCTGACCATTGAGAACGTGACCGATGAGCTGAAGTCGGCACTGGAAACAAAATTTGGGCGCGACTCAACTTTCTTTGATCCGAACCGCGTCGGAAAGTACATCCTGATTAAGAAAAAAGATGTTTGGGCGTTTATCGAAACGCTGGGTTATTTCCGCGACTTTTATCTGGAATTTGTCGAGTGGAATGAGTCCAACGGCTTTTACGATTTCGTTTATCTGGATACAGAAAACTCCACCTTTAATATTTCGTATGAGGAGGAGTGATGCAGCGTTCCTGGTTTAATAACCGGCTTACATCAGCTAAGCAAAAGTCATTGCTCTATAAATCATTGGCTGATTTGGTTCAGTCAATGATGGACACCTTTGTTGACCCATGGTTGGAGCGAATTACCAACCGGAAGTCTATTTTCTCTATGAGCAAGGAGGATCTGGAGACCAGGACAAATGAACTTGGCCAGTTCTTTACTATCAGAACGTCGAACTCATCTTCTGTTCCGATGTTGTTACAACAGCGTCTTGATGAGATTCACTTTAAGGGGACTGAACGCCCTATAAACCAGACAATTTACCGCGAATTTAACGGTATTTCTGTTTTATGGGATCCGATATATGCACCGGTGGACCTTGAGCGTCATCCCTATGGCACAGTTCTAATACCAGAAAGCACACTGGAGACTACCGGCGGCACATTCGGCGAGATGTTTCTGACTTCCAGAGGGATGATCAGTATTCCCATAAACGACCTGGCCAGGACAATGGGTATTACTGGCACGATAGATCAGTCCGCAATTACAGAAGAAATTCTCAGAAAGTTTAATCAGTTCGTAAAGCCTCTACTGCCACTGCATATAGTGTTTGATGGGCTTACGCTCTATTTGTCGGTTGTTGTAAATGAACATGCCGACATGATCACTTTGAACGAGATTTCTGATACCGAAAAAGCATTCTGCTGGTTTGAAACTTCGGATACAACTTCGCTTACTGGAGTTACGTCGATTAGCGCCCCGATCACCGCAACGCCTGGTGGCACTATTGTGAAAGCGACACCTACGTTTGATCGCACACGCGCAGATGATTTGTTGCTGGATAGCGACGCCTGACAATCACCCCGTCCGCAGGGCGGGGTGACAAGTTACTTATCTTACAATGAGGCTTCACAACATTGATTAGGGAAAATCATGTCTGACGTCTCAACAAACCTCTATAAGAGTCAGTTGTTGGACTATTACTATCAGCGGCGCGCTGAATCGTCCATTAACAAAGGCTCTCGATTTTTAATCAGCAAGGCCGTTTTCGGTACCAGTTCACTGGTTACTAAGAAAGGAGATGGCACTTATGAGATTGGAGAACTGCCAAAGGCTTTCGATCTGGCAGAACTGACCAGTCAATTTTGCACCATCAACCTCGTCCCAACCTACTCAGGCGGGATAATTACTGTCCGAATGGACCTTGATCAAAGCCAGTTGCAGGAAGGGAAAAACTACCCATTCAACACTCTGGTTGTTCTGGATAACGAGAACAAGCCAATCGCCATTATTTGTGTCCAGGAAGACTCGCTGTATGTGGGCAAAACATATACCGCAGTTATGGCCATAAACACGACTACAGCATAAGGATATGCTTGATGAATGACGTTACAGTTGTCACATCGGTTACTTACCCATCACCCGAGTCGTTGGCTCTGGTGGCTGATGTGCAATACCACGAACCATATCTGTCAGCCGCGCTAAACCGAAAATTCAGGGGGATTGTTGACCCGGGATTTTATGCCGGTTTTTTACCTAAGCCTGGCGGTGGGATGAACCTGTTAATCACCTCAGTGGATGGTGATAAAACCGCAGGCGCGGCGTCGGTGGATATTGGTGAATTCTACCAGGTAACTATTCAGCAACGTAAGGATATTTCTCTTGCACTTAGTGCAGGCAAGAAATATGCAATTGTGCTGAAGGGAAGATACCTCCTTGGAGAAGATACCTATCAGGTGAATACCGCGTCACATATTCATGCGGCTGAATTTGTTGCCAGAACCTATACCGATTCATATCAGTTAGGAGATGGGGAGCTGCTTGTTTGTACGGTGAATATCCCTGCTGGTGTATCTGCTATTACCCAGGAGATGATTGATACATCCGAGCGTATCAACCGCACGATCGGCATTGATATTTCAGACTCTGTAACCAGTACCAGAAGTGATGTTGCTGCAAGTTCGCTGGCAGTTAAAAAAGCCTACGATCTGGCGAAAAGCAAGTATACGGCGCAGGATGCAAGCACAACGCAAAAGGGATTAGTTCAGCTCAGTAGCGCAACTAACAGCGACAGCGAAACAATGGCGGCTACCCCTAAAGCTGTTAAGTCTATAAAAGATCTGGCTGATACCAAAGCGCCAATAGAAAGCCCGAGTCTGACAGGAACGCCAACAGCGCCGACGGCAGCGCAAGGTACAAACAGCACGCAGATCGCAAATACAGCCTTTGTTAAGGCAGCTATAACTGCACTTATCAACGGTGCGCCTGGCACACTGGATACGCTGAAAGAAATAGCGGCTGCGATCAATAACGACCCGAATTACAGCACAACTATCAACAATGCCTTGGCTCTCAAAGCGCCTTTGGCAAGCCCTGCATTAACGGGTGTCCCTACTGCGCCTACGGCTGCACAGGGCACAAACAATACGCAGATCGCTACGACTGCTTACGTACGGGCTGCTATCTCTGCATTGGTCGGCTCATCACCTGAAGCTCTTGATACCCTGAATGAGCTTGCAGCAGCACTGGGCAATGACCCGAACTTTGCGACAACAATGACAAATGCGCTGGCAGGGAAACAGCCACTTGATGCAACTTTAACCGCGCTTGCTGGTCTTGCGACAGGCGCAAATAAATTGCCGTACTTTACCGGTACAGACACTGTTTCTCAGACTGACTTAACGTCAGTTGGTCGCGATATTCTGGCCAAAACAAGCGTTCTTGCTGTTATCCAATACCTTGGTTTAAGAGAACTCGGTACCAGCGGTGAAAAGATCCCCCTGTTGAGCACGGCTAACACATGGAGTGCACGCCAGACTTTCAACGGCGGGATCACCGGGGCGCTGACAGGGAACGCCGATACCGCAACGAAATTGAAAACAGCCAGAAACATTAATGGCGTCAGGTTCGATGGTTCTGGTGACATTAATATCAATACTCTGGTATCGCGCGGTCGCGTAACGGCCCTGGAGGCGAATGCACAGGGAACATCCGGGATTCAGCTGTATGAGGCATACAACAATGGCTACCCTTCCCCCTATGGCAATGTGCTTCACCTTAAAGGTGCCACCGCTGCTGGCGAAGGTGAGTTATTCATTGGCTGGAGTGGCACGAGCGGTGCCCATGCGCCCGTACATATCCGTTCGCGGCGGGATACTGATTCTGCCAACTGGTCTGAATGGGCGCAGGTCTATACGTCAAAAGATTCAATTCCCGGCGTCAATGCCAAAGGGGATCAGGATACCTCTGGTAATGCGGCTACAGCGACCAAGTTGCAGACAGCATGTACTATCAACGGCGTCTCGTTTGACGGTTCTAAAAATATTGAGCTAACGGCGGAAGATTTAAATCTACAGGAAACGGTAAACAAGGCTGATAACGCGGTTCAAAAGACAGGCGATATCTTGTCCGGTGGACTTACTTTTGAAAACGACTCAATCCTTGCCTGGATTCGGAATACTGACTGGGCGAAGGTTGGTTTTAAAAATGATGCCGACAGCGATACTGATTCATACATGTGGTTTGAAACAGGCGACAACGGCAATGAATATTTCAAATGGAGAAGTCGCCAGAGCACCACAACAAAAGACCTGATGAATCTTAAATGGGATGCTTTGTCTGTCCTTGTTAAAGCCCTTTTCAGCAGTGAAGTAAAAATATCGACACTCAATGCACTAAGGATATTTAATTCATCTTTTGGTGCTATTTTTCGTCGTTCTGAAGAATGCCTGCATATCATCCCTACACGAGAGAATGAGGGGGAAAATGGTGATATAGGGCCACTACGTCCCTTTACACTTAATCTCAGAACTGGCCGTATAACTATGGGGCATGGTCTGGATGTTACAGGAGATATAACAACTAACGCCTGGGTGTATGCAAACAGGTTTGCTATTAACAGCAGTAATGGTATGTGGATTCAGATGCGCGATAACAACGCTATCTTTGGGAAAAATATAGTTAACACTGATAGCGCCCAGGCATTGCTACGTCAGGACCATGCTGATCGCAAATTTATGATTGGTGGTCTGGGGAATAAGCAATTTGGCATCTACATGATTAATAATTCAAGGACAGCCAATGGTACCGATGGTCAGGCGTACATGGATAATAACGGGAACTGGCTTTGCGGCTCGCAAGTTATTCCCGGCAACTATGGCAATTTTGACTCCAGATATGTGAAAGATGTTCGACTTGGTTCACAGCAATATTATGGAGTGAACAACTGGCAAACATGGAATTTCCAGTGCCCTTCAGGTCATGTATTGTCTGGTATTAATGTTCAGGATACAGGGTCCAACTCTGCCGATAATATAGCAGGCGTTTATTACAGACCCGTTCAAAAGTATATAAATGGCACCTGGTATAATGTAGCGAGCGTTTAATATGATGCACTTAAAGAACATACAAGCGGGTAATGCTAAAACACTGGAGCAGTATGAGTTAACAAAGAAGCACGGAGTCATCTGGCTTTATTCTGAGGACGAAAAAAACTGGTATGAGGAAGTGAAAAACTTTCAGCCAGACACCATAAAGATTGTTTACGATGAAAATAATATTATTGTCGCCATCACCAAAGATGCCTCCACGCTTAACCCTGAAGGTTTTAGCGTCGTTGAGGTTCCCGACATAACAGCCAACCGCCGCGCTGATGACTCAGGAAAGTGGATGTTTAAGGATGGAGCTGTAGTTAAACGGATTTATACGGCAGACGAACAGCAACAACAAGCCGAATCACAAAAGGCCGCATTGCTTTCCGAAGCTGAATCAGTCATCCAGCCGCTGGAACGCGCTGTCAGGCTGAATATGGCAACAGACGAGGAACGCACACGACTGGAAGCATGGGAACGCTACAGTGTTCTGGTCAGCCGTGTGGATACGGCAAATCCTGAATGGCCACAAAAGCCTGAATAAAAATTAAGGCCCGCTATCGGGCCTTGTCTCATTCAGGTTGTTCGGGAAATGTTACTGGTAGGCTGGAGGTGTCTGTGGATTCGACTTTCTGCGCAAAGAGCATCCACTCGGTTAATTTCTGCTTATTCTCGGCGGAAATGATACCCAGCCGTAGCTGTGAGTCCCATAGCTGGGTTTTATCCCTGACGAGCTGTAGCAGACTTTGCTTTTCATTTTCCGCATGTTGCCTCTGCTCTTCCTCGGTATAAGTTCGCTTTACCACTACGCCATCTTTGAACATCCATTTACCCGAAATATCAGCCCGGCGATTTGCTGTAATATCAGGTAATTCAACGACGCTTGCGCCTTCTGGATTAATTGCTGAAACATCCTTTTCAATACAAATAATAACGCCGTTGTGGTCATAGGCCATTTTCAACGTATCATACTGGAAATTCTTTTGTTCCTCATACCAGTTTTTTCCATCCTCTGTATAAAGCCATTTGATGTTAAATTGTTTCGTTAGCTGGTATTGCTCTTTTGTTTTAGGGTTGCCAGCTGTAATATTTCTTAAGTGCATCATAATTAAATACTCCCCGCGTTATACCACGTCCCATTAATGCAATACTGAATTGGCCTTGCCTGTGTTGTATCAATTAATTCATCACGGTTCCCGTTAACTGAACCCGTAACGACATAACCTGACCTGTCAGACCAGCCGGGGCCATTCCATGTCTGGACAGATGACAGACCGCCCAGGCGAATACCTGTAATAAACCTTGAGTTACATTCTGCCTGCGTATATGCACCAACATCCCCCGCAGAGGGTTTGCGGGTTGTGGTGTAAAACTCTGACCAGTCAGCCTCAAATCCATAACCATCACGCGCTGAACGATAATAAATACCGCCGTTCTTATAATTCACGCGTAATTGTACAGCCGGGCAGCTACCCGCGTTCATATTGAAATGAAGAATTAATGTTGATGCGCCTTTTAGGTCTGCATCATAAACACCGCTATTCCAGTTCCAGCCAACAGCTTTATCATTTGCAACCCTGTTTCCTGTCTGCCCTAAAGCAAATGCAGGTTGCAGGTTTTTCGTGTTGTAGTCTCGTCGCCAGCCAGGAGCGTAAGCATCACCATGATTAATATAAGTGAATTGAGCGTTAGTGATTCCGCCACCGCTGGAAGTGCTTGGTGTTGTTACACGGATGGTCATGGCACCTTTATTACCCATAACCTCAATAACGCAACCTGCAAGATGAATAGTTCCACAGCCAGTATCGGTTATAATTTTATTATTGCCGTACGACCATGAACATTTGCACATCCAGTATGGGTGATTGAATGCCCCTTGAGAATCCAGCCATTCAATTCGTCCCGTAAGCCAATTGGTGAGAAAATTGACGCCGTGATCAAAGTTCTTTTCCCATTTTTCTTCGGTTGCGGCGGTGCAATTGTACAAATACGCCGCCTGTTCGTTGATAAGTGCAAAAAACTCGGGAATCAACGTGCTGCGGTATTCTTTGTAGCGCTGTTTGAACCGCGCCTGAAAATCCGGATAGTTGTGATACAATGCGTTGAACCACGGAGCCGAACTGTTTATCGCAATGAACCCGACCGGTCCTCTTCCGCCGACGCAGTCCTCAACATCATTGTGTTCCGCACTGGCATTGTTAAATGCCGTCAGCCCGAACGCAATATCAAAATCCCATATTGCGGTCATGTACAGCCTGTCGTCCTGACTCTGTTTATACAGATAGCAGCTTGTTTTAAAATTACCGTCGATGTTCTTTGTTATTTCCTGAATAATAATGTAATCTATCCATGAATCGACATCAATGTATTTTTGATAATCTTCGCCGCTTATTCCCATCACGGCATTATGAACGCTCTTCATGTGTTCCTCAAGGTATTCAAGCATTCGCGCCGTGAGTTCGGATGAAGCGGGTTCCGGCTGTTTAAGCACGAAATAATCCTTTCTTTATGATACTCATTTATAACAAAAATATAATCTTCAATTTCTTC
>OGYE01001437.1_pt1 | contig 15453 bp, 17 predicted proteins | sample 1576471 | NCBI WGS metagenome assembly OGYE01 (sample SAMEA3541532, study PRJEB24748) | human gut metagenome | biome: human gut; feature: human-associated habitat; material: faeces | place: China | collected 2012
TTTCGTTATATTCTGATGTAGGATGGCGTCACGGATCGAAGTCCGCCGCCGCGCCTTTAGCTCGATGGTATTTTCATAGCGGCAGGCACGGGATTTCAACAAACCCATTTGAGCTTGTGCCATTGCTGTGGCATAAACTAATCCTATAGAAAAAATGAATTGCAGGGTGACTAGTATCCATATCTGTTGCTGCTTTCTTCTTCCGGTGTAATTGTGGCTGTATTCGCTCAAGGTTTGGCGGGAAAGTTTCCGGCTGATATATAAGCCGGGTATCACTGCCATGGCAGAAACAAATGCTAAAAGCAATGGCAAGACTTGCCAGCTGAAAAAGAAAGAAAGGGATAGATGCGCTGACAGTAATTCATTGAACCACGGTAGTAAGTCATTGATAAGCAGCAAGGAAAAGAAAAATGACAATAGTACGGTGAGCGTCGCATCGTAGAATAATTGTCTGCGGATTTCCTTCAGTTGAGCTCCCATCAGTTTTTCGATATGTATCATTTTTATCTGTTGCAGGGTACGTGACAGGCTCAGGTTGGTATAGTTGAAACAGGCAATGGCAAGTACCAGCAGGGCCGAAATCAGGCCGATGTAGAGTAAAGGTACGTCGCTTTGCTGGAAATAGGGAAGCTCTTGTTGCTTGCTGTTCTTGTTGGTATTAAAATACAGGTTTTTGAGAGCATCTACATAATATTGTGTACTTCCGGGAGTGAGAGTCGGTATTTTATCCTTTCTTATTTTCTCTTGTAAGAGCGATGCGGAAGCACCGGGGTGTAACTTTAGAAGAGTTGGACCTCCCCAAAATTCTCCTGTTATGCCGGTTAACAAGTCGAAATGCAGGAATGATTGTGGGCGTTCTTTCAGAATAGCACCTACTTCATATTTTTGTGTCTTACCATCTGCGTCAATAATCTCAATCATTTCTCCTATTCCGCTATGACCGTGAAATAGTTTACGGGCAAAGGTTTCGCTGATGGCGATTTTGTCCGGTGTTGTCAAGACTGTGCTTAGATTACCTTCCAGGGTGGTGTAGTGAAAGAACTTATTTAATGTGGAATCTGCACAGATAAATAACGGGTGCTCATATTTTATTCCGTTGTATTTACAGATGTCCGCGTACATCCCATTCAGGCGTAGCATGTCTGTGATTTCAGCATATTTTCCCTTTATTTGTTCGGCGGTGTTCGCATTGACGTAGGATACTTTTACACCTTCTTCCATCGGAGAGTCTTGTCGCAGTGCGAAGATGAGATGGCGGTCGGGCGTCTGCTGTTCGATGTTATACTCGTGAATAAAGAAAGTGACAAGCAGGTTGGTATGACCCGATTGATGTTATCAACAGATACGGTGCCGATGCGCTAAGATTCTTGCTTGTAACAGGTAACTCACCGGGAAATGACATCAGATATTCAGAAAAGCGTATCGAGGCTTGTGCAAACTTTGCCAATAAGCTTTGGAATGCTGCCCGTTATGTTCATATGAATATCGACGATTACAATGTAGAAAACAAGCTCCCCGATACTCTTACAACAGAGGATAAGTGGATTGTTTCTAAATTCAATACAGTGGCTAAGGAAGTAAACGAAAACCTTGAGAAATTTGAGCTTGGTATTGCTGTTCAGAAAGTTTACGAGTTCATTTGGGATTGTTACTGCGACTGGTATATTGAACTTGCTAAGACAAGACTTTCGGGTGACGGCGAGGACGCTCAAAATGCAAGACAGGTACTTCTTTATGTACTTGATCAGATTTTAAGACTTCTCCATCCGTTTATGCCGTATGTAACAGAAGAAATTTGGCAGACTATTCCTCACGAGGGTGAAACCGTTATGCTTGCTAAGTATCCGGAGTTCAAGGCAGAACTTGACTTCCCTGAGGATGTTGCCGAAATGGAAAGAGTTATGGACGCTATCCGTGCTATCCGTAACCGCCGTAGTGAGATGAATGTCCCTCCGTCAAAGAAAGCTAAGGTTTATGTTGCAACTAAGTTTGCAGACACATTTACTAACGGCACACCGTTTATTCAGAAACTTGCATCTGCAAATGAGGTAGAGGTTGCCGAGCACTTTGACATTGAGGGCGCAGTAACGGTTGTTACCGCTGACGCAAAGATTTATATTCCGCTTAGTGAACTTGTTGACAAGGATGCAGAACTTGCAAGACTTAACAAAGAGCTTGAGCAGGTTAAGAAAAGACTTGCACAGAGCGAGGGAAAGCTCAATAATGCAGGCTTTGTTGCAAAAGCACCTGAAGCCGTTATCGAAAAAGTAAAGGGTCAGGCTGCAAAGGAAAGAGAGCAGATTGCACTCATTACAGCAGCTATTGACGCTTTAAAATAAAAAATTACAGGGCAGTCTTTGTGACTGCCCTTTGTTTAAGGTGAGTTTTTGTATGGAATGGATATTTAAAAGTTTTGACGAACTTACAAATGAAGAATTATATGCTGTTTTGAAATTGAGATTTGAAGTCTATGTAATCGAGCAGAATTGCCTTGAAATAGACCCCGATGATAAAGACCAAAAATGTATGCATTTAATACTTGAAGATGACGGTAAAATTATTGGCTATGCGAGAATTTTACCTCCTAATCTTTCATACGATGAGCCGTCTATAGGCAGAATTGTGCTTGATAAGACATACAGAGGAAAAGGACTTGGCAGAGAGATTGTGCAAAAGTGCATTGACTTTATTCACAATATTATGAAGATACAAAAAATCAGGATTTCAGGTCAGGCGTATTTGCTTGATTTTTATAAAAGTTTTGGATTTGTTGTTACCGAAGGCCCGTATCTTGAGGATAAAATACCGCATTATCAACTGCTTTTAAGCTGAAAAATGCCCTTGTCTTGCGACAGGGGCATAATTTATGTGTAAATTAAAGTGTGTGATAGTAAATTACTATGTCTTCGTAATCTCCGCTTTTGAGCAAAAATCCGTTTGGAATTGTACCAAGCTCTACAAAACCGAGTTTTTTGTAAAGATGTCGGGCAGAAAGATTTGACTTTACAACTGCGTTAAATTGTAAAATTTTAAATCCGTTTTCCTTGCCTTGAACAAGGCAATCCGAAACAAGCTTTTCACCGATATGTAAATTTCTTGCACTGCTTTTTACGGCATAGCTTGCGTTGCAAATGTGACCGCATCTGCCTACATTGTTGGGATGAAGAATGTATAAGCCTAAAATTTCGTGACTTTCGGTATTTTCCGCAACCGCACAATATGTTTGTGAACCGAAAAATTCCGCACCGCTGTTTTCGTCAAGTAAATCAAGCTGCGGAAAGGCTATTCCGTCCTCTACAACTTCGTTCCAGATTTTAACCATGGCAGGGTAATCGCTTTTGACTGCTTTGCGAATATTTATTTCCATAAAATCAACCTTTTGTGCGTAATCTACTAATATTTTAGCACTTAGTTTTTCTTTGTCAATATGGATTGATTTATCGGTGTAAAAGTATTATAATAAATATTTAAGACAGTACAATTTGATTTGTAAAAAATACAGATGTTTACGGTATTAAATTAGATGCGAATAAAAATAAAAGAGGTAGTTTGATGGATTACTTAAAGAGAACCTGGGCAGAGGTATCGCTTGATGCAATTAAGCATAATTTTAATGAAATAAAAAACAAAGTCGGCGGCAGAGCAAAGATTTGCTGCGTTATAAAAGCAGACGGTTACGGTCACGGCGCCGTTGAACTGTCTAAAATCTATGAGCAACTTGGCGCTGACTTTTTTGCCGTTTCAAATATTGACGAGGGTATTGAAATCCGTGAGGCAGGCGCAAAATTGCCTATTGTAATTTTAGGCTTTACTCCTGCAAATGAGGCTAAACGGCTTTCGGAATATAACATTTCTCAAGCGGTCTACAGCCTTGAATACGCAAAAATGCTTTCTCAGGCTTGCTGTGAGCAGAATGTGGTTTGTAAAATTCATATCAAAGTTGATACCGGTATGAGCAGAATAGGTTTTATGTGTCAGGAATTTCCGAGAGATGATTATTCTGTCGAAGAAATTAGAACAGCCTGCACTCTCAAAAATCTTGAGCTTGAGGGTATGTTTACTCATTTCTGTGTATCGGATGAAGCCGAGGACGGCAAAGACTTTACAGAAAAGCAGTACAGTTGCTTTTCTTATGTAAGGGATAAACTTAAAGAATCGGGAATTAACATTAAGATTTGCCACTGTTCAAACAGCGGTGCTATTGAAGATTACGAGCATACATATTGCGATATGGTAAGAGCGGGTATTATACTTTACGGACTTGCTCCGTCATATAAAATTCAGAATAATTTAAATCTTATTCCCGCAATGACTTTAAAATCAACGGTTGCATATGTAAAAAATCTTAAAAAGGGTGCTGATATTTCATACGGAAGAACATTTACCGCTCCTAAAGATATGAAGATTGCAACTGTTCCGATTGGATATGCCGACGGTTTTATTCGTCAGAACGCAAAGGACGGATATATGCTTGTCAACGGTAAAAAAGCAAAAATTGTGGGCAGAATATGTATGGACCAGACTATGATTGATGTTACCGATATTGAAGATGTAAAAATCGGTGACGAGGTAGTGATTTTCGGAACAGGCGAAAACGGCGAAATGACAGCCGATGACCTTGCAAAAAATACTGATACTATTAACTATGAAGTAGTTTGCCTTGTAGGCAAGCGTGTACCGAGAATTTATATTAAAAACGGAAAAGTAATGGATGTGATGTATAAGCTATGAGAATGCTTGTTATTGACGGAAACAGTATAGTAAACCGTGCTTTTTACGGTATAAGACCGCTTACAACAAAAGACGGTCAGTTTACAAATGCGATTTACGGATTTCTTACAATGCTCACAAAAATAAAAAACGAAGAAAATCCCGATGCGGTAGCTATTGCTTTTGACCTTAAAACTCCTACATTCCGCCACAAGGCATATGCAGGCTACAAGGCAACAAGAAAGGGTATGCCGGAAGAGCTTGCCTCACAGATTAAACCGCTAAAAGAGCTTTTACAGCTTTTGGGTTATACTCTTGTGACCTGCGAGGGATATGAGGCCGACGATATTTTGGGAACATTTGCAAAGGCTTGCGAGAAAAACGGCAACGAATGTGTGATTGCGACAGGTGACCGTGACAGCTTACAGCTTGTTTCCGATACAACAACAGTGCATCTCTGCACAAACAAGCAAGACATCAGTTATACACCCGCAAAAATTCTTGAGGATTACGGCGTTACACCAAAACAGCTTATAGAAATTAAGGCTATTCAAGGCGATTCGTCCGATAATATTCCCGGTGTTGCGGGAATCGGCCCTAAGGGTGCAGGCGATTTGATTTCACGCTTTGGCAGTGTTGATTACATTTACAGCCATATTGACGAGATAGATGTTAAGGACGGAATCAGAAATAAACTTAAAAATTCCGAGGAAAATGCGAAGTTAAGTCGTATGCTCGGTGAGATTTTCTGCGAAGTTCCTATCAATACAAATGTTGAGGATTACAAAGTAGAATTAAAAGACCCCGAAGAATGTGCGAGGTTTATGGCAAAACTTGAACTATTCTCGCTTATCGACAAACTCGGATTAAAAGAAATGCCGACAGCGGAGGAAAAGCCTGTAGCTGTGCAGAACTTTGAAGTTGTAGAAAATGCAGATGCTAATGTTCTGTATGAGAATATTAAAAAACAGAGTAAGGTATATTTTAAAACTGATTTTTCTGATATAGAAAATCCTGTTTGCAATATTCTTTTTGACGGTAAAGTTTACATTGTTAAGGATAACCAATTTTTCGACAAACTTCTTGAAAATGAAGAAATTTTGAAATTTACTCACGGCAGTAAGACAGTTTTTGCTTATGCCGATAAGAAAAACATTGAAGTAAAATCGCTTGCGTTTGATATTGAACTTGCGGCATATCTTATTGAGCCGTCATCAAAAGATTACAGTGACGAAAATTTATGCGGCGGTTACGGAATAACGCTTCCGAAAAACGAGAAGTTTTCGGAACTTTCTGCTCTTGCCGTATATGATGTGCTTTGCGAAAAACTTAAGAAAGATATAGATACAAACGAACAGGAAAAGCTGCTGAACGATATTGAAATTCCTCTTGCAAAGGTGCTTGCTAAAATGGAGAACATCGGATTTGCCGTTGACAGGCAGGGTATAGAGGACTACGGCAAGATATTGCACGAACAGATAAAAAATCTTGAAAATGAGATATACACAAGCATCGGTTATGAATTTAACATAAATTCTCCGAAACAGCTTGGCAAGGCACTTTTTGAAGATTTAGGACTTCCGTGTAAGAAGAAAACAAAAAGCGGCTACAGTACAAACGCAGAGGTGCTTGAAAGTCTGCGCTACGAACATCCTGCGGTTGAAATGGTGCTTTCGTACCGTACGCTTGCAAAACTTTATTCAACCTATTGCGAGGGGTTGCTAAAGGTTATTGCCGAGGACGGCAGAATACACTCAAGTTTTAATCAAACCGAAACCAGAACGGGAAGAATCAGCTCAACAGAGCCTAATTTACAAAATATCCCTGTCCGTACAGAAATCGGCAGAGAATTGAGAAGGTTTTTTGCCGCAAGAGAGGGTTGGGTGCTTGTTGATGCCGACTATTCTCAAATTGAATTAAGAGTGCTTGCTCATATTTCGGGTGATAAGAATATGATAGAGGCATTTAATACGAATGCCGATATTCACACTATTACAGCGTCACAGGTGTTTAATATGCCTGTTGAAATGGTTAATTCCACAATGCGCAGTCGTGCCAAGGCGGTAAACTTCGGTATCGTTTACGGAATCGGCGCTTACTCACTTGCCAAGGATATTAAAGTAACCAATAAAGAGGCATCTAAATATATTAAAGACTACCTCGCTCATTACAGCGGTGTTGACGAATATATGAAAAATGTCGTTGAAAAAGCAAAGCGTGACGGTTATGTTGAAACAATGTTCGGCAGAAGAAGATATTTGCCTGAACTTAGCTCGGGCAAGCATATGATGAGAGCTTTCGGTGAGCGTGTGGCAAGAAATATGCCGATTCAGGGCACTGCCGCAGATATTATCAAAATCGCAATGATTAAAGTTGACGAAAGAATGAAAAAAGAGGGCTTGCAGGCAAGACTTATTTTGCAGGTGCACGATGAGTTGATTGTCGAGGCTCCCGAAAATGAAAAGGAAACAGTGGCAAAGCTGTTGCAGGAGGAAATGGAAAACGCCGTAAAACTTTCTGTTCCTCTTACCGCCGACGCTGCTGTCGGAAGGACTTGGTATGATGCCAAAAAATAAAATTATGTTTGTATGTACAGGCAATACTTGCCGCAGCCCTATGGCAGAGGCTGTTTTTAACCGTTTTGCAGAGGAAAAAGGACTTGCCGTAAGGGCAGAGAGTATGGGTACAACAACCGTTACGGGTATGCCTGTTTCTGAAAATTCGGTTGAAGTCTGCAAAGAAATCGGTATTGATATTTCGGATATGCATTCTACGGCTTATTCCGATAAAAAACTTGACGAATACGATAAATTTTATTGTATGTCTACTAGCCACAAGTTTTTTCTTATGACGCAGTGCGCTGTCCCTGCCGATAAAATCGAGGTTATTAATGTTGCCGACCCGTATATGTGCGGTGTTGAGGTTTACAGACAGTGCCGAGATGAAATTTGCAGTGCCGTTAAGGAAATTTTAAAACAATATGAGAATTGAAGAAATGAAAGAAAGCCACCTTTTACAGGTGGCAGAGATTGAAAATAAATGCTTTTCTCATCCGTGGTCATTAAAAAGTCTTGAGTCTGAACTAAAAAACAACGGCTCGCATTTTTATGTAAGTGTTGAGGACGATAAGGTTCTCGGCTACATAGGAATGAATGTTGTTGTTGACGAAGGATATATTTTTAATGTGGCGGTTGATGAAAACGCACGAAAAAAGGGCATAGGTACGGCTTTGATAAATACTCTTGTTACCTTTGCCAAGAAAAACAGCCTGGCTTTTTTGACTCTTGAGGTAAGACAATCCAATGAAAATGCAATAAGACTGTATTCAAACGCAGGCTTTGTTAAGGTGGGGGAGAGAAAGAATTATTATTCTGAACCTGCCGAAAACGCAATACTGATGACAAAGTATTTTTGATAAAACGAAAGGATTATTTTTATGAAGATACTTGCAATAGAGTCCTCTTGTGACGAAACCGCAGCAGCGGTTGTTGAGGACGGAAGAAAAGTTATATCCTCTGTTGTTGCCTCTCAGGTTGAGGAGCATAAACTGTATGGCGGTGTTGTTCCCGAAATTGCATCCCGCAGACACGCCGAGGCAATAGTGCCTGTTGTAAAAAACTCGCTTGAGCAGGCAGAACTTACTTTAAAAGAAATAGATGCAATTGCGGTTACATACGCACCCGGTCTTATAGGGGCTTTGCTTGTAGGAGTTAATTTTGCAAAGGGACTTTCTCTTTCAACAGGACTTCCGCTTGTTCCGACCCATCATTTAAGGTCGCACATTGCCTCTAATTATATTTCTAATCCCGATTTAAAACCGCCGTTTCTTTGCCTTGTTGTTTCGGGCGGTCACAGTCATATTGTAATGGTTGAGGATTACACCAAAATGCGTATTATCGGCAAAACAAGAGATGATGCGGCAGGCGAGGCATTTGATAAAGCGGCAAGAACTATGGGTATGCCGTATCCGGGCGGAATTGCACTTGATAAGGTAGCAGAGGACGGCGATCCTTTTGCATTTAAGTTGCCAAGACCTACCGTAAGCGGTTCACAGTATGATTTCAGCTTTTCGGGACTTAAAACAGCTGTAATAAATCTAATTCATAATTCTGCGCAAAAGGGCATAGAACTTAACAAGGCAGATGTTTGCGCATCTTTCAGATATGCGGTTGTTGACTGTTTAAAAACCAATTTTTTGAAAGCGGCAGAAGATTTAAAGGTTGACAAGCTGGTTATTGCGGGCGGTGTGTCTGCAAACCGACTTTTGCGTTCTTCTTTACAGGAAGAATGTGATAAGCACGGACTTGCTTTTTATATGCCCGAAAAATCTCTTTGCGGTGACAATGCGGCAATGGTGGGCTCGCAGGGATATTATGAATTTTTGAGCGGTAATATTGCAAGCACAGACCTTAATGCTTTTGCCACTATGAGTATTGAACTGTAAATAAATATGTATTAATTTGTGGCATTTGTTAATTAATTGTTGACATTTGTTGATTTGTACTTTATAATAAACATTAAGGTAAATTATGTATATTTACAGTGGTTTGCTGATTTTATGCTTACAAATTTATGGAGGAAAAAGATGGACAATTACAACAATAACGGCTACAACAACGATTCTTGGAATAACCCACAGGGCAACGGCCCGGATCCACAGCAGAATAACTACTCAAATCAGGGTTACCAGCAGCCTTACGGTACAGACAATAATCAGGGTTACCAGCAGCCTTACGGTACAGACAATAATCAGGGTTATCAGCAGCAGTCATATGGTGCAAATGATTATCAGCAGCCATACGGTTCACAGCCTGATTACAATAACTACAATCAGAATAACTATCAGCAGCAGTATCCTAACTACAATCAGTATCCTGTAGAGGATAAAAGCGCAAAGAATAATGCTACTGCATCACTTGTACTCGGTATTATAGGTCTTTGCTGTTGTGCTCCTTGCGGTATAGTTGGTCTTATTCTTGGTATTAATTCTAAAAAGGCAAACCCTGAAAATAACGGACTTGCAACTGCAGGTATCATTCTTTCTATTATTGCTTTAGTAATATGGGCAATACTTCTTATTACTCAAATTGTTTCAGGCGCATTTATCAGTTCAATTTCCTAATTTACTATTAATTTTATTACATAGCAAGCAACAAGCGGACTATATGTCTGCTTGTTTTGCTTTGGGGTGATTTTTATTATTAAGCCGTGCAAAACATATCAAAAAATTTTGGTTTTAATTTTACCGTTTGCCTTACTTTTTTTGTGTTATCTGATTTGTGCTTTTGCGTTTAAGTACATTTCATTGCCACCGTGTTATATACATCAGTTTACAGGTTTGTATTGCCCCGGCTGTGGAGCGACAAGAGCGGTATATGCGCTTGTTCACGGAGATATTCTGCTTTCGCTAAGGCAAAATGCTTTTTTAGCGGTTGGAATAGTTATTGTGCTTATTCTGTATATTCAGTTCGTACTCTGTGCTTTTGGTAAAAAAATCAATACATTTATTAATATGCAAGGTTTTATATGGATAATGTTTGCTTTATTGATTGTTTATACAATTTTAAGAAATATTTTTCCCGCACTTGCTCCTGTGGAGATTACATATTAAGCAGGTTTGTAAAATTATAATATTTTCAATAAATTATTGACATTAAAATAACTGTATTTTATAATTATATTGAGTAGGTTATATTAATTTGCTTTTGTGGCTTATTAAAATTTGGAGGAAAACTATGGACAATTACAACAACGATTCTTGGAACAATAACCAAAATCCACAGCAAAATCAGAATACATATTCTGCACAGGACTATCAGCAGCCATACGGTTCGCAAAACTATTCCGCACAGGATTACCAGCGACCATATGGGACTGACAACAATCAAAATTATCAGAATTCTTACGGCACAGGTTACAATCAGACTCCGTCTTATCAGCAGCCTAACTATAACAATATGAGCAATGACGAAGAGCATGTTTCTGTTCTTCACTGGATTGGAATTTTCTGCCTTAATATCATTCCGTGCGTAGGCCCTATTGTTTATCTTATTATGATGTTTGTTTGGGCTTTTGGCAGCACACCTAAAAAGTCACTTAAGAATTTTGCAAGAGCACAGCTTATCTTGTCTGCTATTGCATTAGGTATTATGATTATTATGATTATTATTTCAGCAGCAACAGGTGCTGCTTTATTCAGCGGTTCAAGCAGCTATAATTATTATTAATTTTTACAGCAAGTTTATATACGAGGTGGTATAAATAATTACTCCATATAAAACATATCAAAAAATATTGGTATTTATATTACCGTTTGCATCTGTTGGTATGGCGTATTTGTTTTCGTTGTATGTTTTCAGATACATAACATTACCGTCTTGTTATTTATACGAGCTTACAGGAATTTACTGTCCCGGATGCGGCTGTACAAGAGCGGTTTATGCGCTCATTCACGGAGATGTTATATTGTCGTTAAAGCAAAATCCGTTGGTTATAGTTTCTCTTGCTGCATTATTTGTACTTTATATTGAACTCGTTTTCAGAGCTTTCGGAAAAAAACTGCGCACATTTGTACACAGCAAATACTTTTTATGGGGTGCGTTTATAGCGATAATGATATATACGGTATTGAGAAATATATTTCCGCAGCTTGCTCCGATAGAGCTTGTGTAAAATTAAAACTTTATAATTTGGTAGAAAGAAAATGTAAAAGTTGCCTTTTTATTTTTTGAAAAATTTTTCGGAAAAGTGTTGACAAATACTCGAGAATAGTATATCATATAAATACAGTAATCGTTACTGATTTATATGATAATTATAGAAAATATGAATTAGAAAGGGTTGAACTTTATGGCAAATAAATATGCCGGTACACAGACAGAGAAAAATTTACTTGAGGCTTTTTCAGGTGAATCACAGGCAAGAAATAAATATACTTACTTTGCGTCAAAGGCTAAGAAAGACGGATTTGAGCAGATAGCTTCATTATTTCTGAAAACAGCAGATAATGAAAAAGAACATGCAAAGATGTGGTTTAAAGAATTGAACGGTATTGGCAGTACAGCAGAAAATCTTGCCGCAGCTGCAGAGGGCGAAAATTACGAGTGGACTGATATGTACGAAGGTTTTGCAAAGACAGCGGAGGAAGAGGGATTTCCTGAACTCGCAAAGAAATTCCGTATGGTCGGTGCTATTGAAAAAGCACACGAAGAGCGTTACCGTGCATTACTCCATAATGTTGAAATGCAGGAAGTGTTTGCAAAGAGTGAAGTTAAGGTATGGGAATGTCGTAACTGCGGTCATATTGTAGTAGGAGAGAAAGCTCCGCAGGTTTGCCCTGTGTGCGCTCACCCACAGTCATACTTTGAAATTCACGAAGAAAATTATTGATTATTGACAGAGTTTACTGTATAATAATTTAAATTCAAAAGATTTTAAATATAGTTTAGCAAACTGTTTTGCCAAGTAACTATAAAAGTATTTTGTTAAACCGTAATTAATAAAGAAAAGAAAATAGAACAATATAAAAACAGCAGTCAATATCGTAAAGTAATAATGACTGCTGTTTATTTTATCAGTTATTTGTTTTATCGGCTAAAATTCCCGATAGCTTTTTTAATGCCATAAAACTCTCTTCGCTTATATCGTGCTCGATTTTACATGAATCTTCATAAGCGGTTTCTTCGCTTACACCGAGAGAAATTAAAAGTTCGGCTATATAATTATGCTTTTCAAGAATTTTCTGCGCAATATTCATTCCGCTTTCGGTAAGGGTGATATAACCCTCGCTGTCCATAAGAATGTAATCGTTTTCTCTTAGCTTTTTCATGGCAACGCTTACGCTTGGCTTTGAAAAACCGAGAAGATTTACTATGTCGATAGAACGAACGCATCCTCTTTTTTGTTTAATTAAAAGTATAGCCTCGAGGTAATCTTCGGCTGACTTGTGGACTGATAATGACAATAAAAACACTCCTTGAACAATGATAATATTAATGTTCAATCCCTTAATACATAAAATTAATAAAATATTACAAAAGATTATATAACTATTTCTATTTATTGTATCATATTTTTATTAAAAAGTAAAGTTATTAAATTTTATTATTAAATATTTTTAAGTATAAAAATTCACTTGATATTTTTGGTGATTTAGCGTAAAATGTAAGGCAAAGGGCAGTATATAAATTTATTTGTAATATAAAATGAAAGGACGATTTTTATGTCACAAAATCCTGTAGTTACTATTGAGATGGAGAACGGCTCTGTTATTAAAGCCGAGCTTTATCCCGAAATTGCGCCAAATACAGTTAATAATTTTCTTAGCCTTGTAAATAATGGCTATTATGACGGACTTACTTTTCACAGAGTTATTTACGGTTTTATGATTCAGGGCGGTTGTCCTGATGGAACAGGTATGGGTGGCCCCGGTTACTCAATTAAAGGCGAATTTGCTGTTAACGGCTTTGAAAATAACCTCAAGCACACAGAGGGCGTACTTTCTATGGCTCGTTCAATGATGCCTGACTCTGCAGGTTCACAGTTCTTTATTATGCATAAAAATGCTCCTCATCTTGACGGACAGTATGCAGCATTCGGTAAAGTAATTGAGGGTATGGATGTTGTAAACCGGATTGCCGAGTGCGATACTGACTTTGCAGATAAACCTCTTGACGCACAGGTTATGAAAAAGGTGACAGCCGAAACATTCGGTGTTGAGTATCCTGAACCTGAAAAGTGCTGACGAATATACATTATACATAGAAAGGAAATCACTATGAATGTTTTGCTGACCGGTGGTGCAGGCTACATTGGTACACATACTTGTATTGAACTTATAAATGCAGGCCATACTGTAGTAGTTGCGGATAATTTTTCAAACAGTTCTCCAAAAGCTATTGAGAGGGTAGAGGAGATTACAGACAAAAAAATTCCGCTTTACAACATTGATGTTTGCGATGTTGAGGCTTTGGATAAACTTTTTGCCGAAAATAAAATTGATGCAGTAATTCACTTTGCAGGTCTTAAGGCAGTAGGCGAGAGCTGCGAAATTCCTGTAGCTTACTACAGAAACAATCTTGATTCAACGCTTGCTTTGCTTGAGGTTATGAAGAAATATTCAGTAGCAAACTTTGTATTCAGCTCATCCGCTACTGTATATGGTATTCCAAAGAGTGTTCCGCTTGTTGAAACAATGCCTACAGGCTGTACAAACCCTTACGGTTGGACAAAGCTTATGAATGAGCAGATTCTTACAGACGCAGCAAAGGCTGACAGCAACCTTTCCGTAGTTCTTTTAAGATATTTCAATCCGATCGGTGCTCACGAAAGCGGTAGAATCGGCGAAAATCCTAACGGTATTCCAAACAACCTTATGCCTTATATTACACAGGTTGCTGCAGGCAGACTTAAAAGACTCGGTGTGTTCGGTAATGACTATCCTACACATGACGGCACAGGCGTAAGAGATTATATCCATGTTGTGGATCTTGCAAAAGGTCATGTAAAAGCTATTGATTATGCCGAACAGCACAAGGGCACAGAGATATTTAACCTTGGCACAGGTACAGGCTACAGCGTACTTGATATTGTTAAGGCATTCAGCAAGGTTAATAATATTGAAATTCCTTATGATATAAAGCCGAGAAGAGCGGGCGATATAGCAGAATGTTACGCCGATCCGACAAAAGCATATGAAATTCTCGGTTGGAAAGCCGAAAAAAATCTTGAAGATATGTGCCGTGACTCTTGGAACTGGCAATCTCATAATATTAATGGTTACGAATGACCGAAAAAACAATCTTGTTTTTGTGCAATTAGCCAAAATAACAAAAATTTATAAAAATAACTCTCCAAAGTGTCAAAATCATTTGACTTTTGGGGAGTTTCTATTATATAATAGTATAGCTTATAGAAGCATTATTATTAAAGGAGGAAAAAGAAAATGTTCAAAAAAGCATTAAGCCTTGTTGTCTCTCTGATGCTTATGGTAACTTCATTGTCATTTGCAGCAATTTCAGTTTCTGCTGCAGATACAACATATGTAGTTGCCGGCGCAGAAGAACTTTGCGGCGTTTTATGGAAGGGCAGCCCAGAAGAAGCTCCTGCAAATGTTATGACAGACAATGGCGACGGTACTTACACAAAAGTATTTACCAATGTTCAGCCGGCATCAGGTCTTACACTTAAGGTTGTAGAAAATGGTGCTGACGGTTCACAGAACTGGATTGGCCGCCGGAGGCAGAGTCGCCGGACAGGGGCTCGAACACGCCGATCTTGATGACCTTGTCGCCGGAAGCGGAATCATCGCCCTGCTGCGCATCGCCGCCCTGCTGGCCGCAGGCCACCAGAGACAGAGCCATGATCAGCGCCAGCACCATTGCTAAAAACTTTTTCATGGTATATTCCTCCTAAATTTCCCTTGCAGCGGTCAAGCTTGTCGACCGCTCACAGAATATGTGTATTTTAGCGGAAACATTCGGCAAAAACAATTGTAACAACCTCTAAAAATCATGGCTTTTTCATCATCTGCCGGGCGTTAATAATTCGTTATCACCGTCAAATTGTCTCTTGTACAAGGACAAACGCCCCGTGTAGGCAAACTTTTTCCGTTGGGTGTCTCCCGTTGGCGGACGGCGTGTCCCGTCATTGTGCACAAAACCGGCGGCGCTTTTTGTGCAAAAACCGGCGGGCGCAGTGTTTTCCCTAATATAACATTGCACTTTGATGTTGGCAGGAAAAAAA